>OFGG01000185.1_pt1 | contig 56331 bp, 46 predicted proteins | sample 1521701 | NCBI WGS metagenome assembly OFGG01 (sample SAMEA3504081, study PRJEB24116) | mouse gut metagenome | biome: mouse gut; feature: mouse-associated habitat; material: faeces | place: Denmark | collected 2011
GAATGCGCCATGGACGGCGCGTTTCCGGCGGTTGCGTCCGCATTCGGGTACGTAATCGGGATACTTTAGAGCTGTTTTATCCTGTCACACAGCGAACGCCGCATCCCCTGTCCTCTGGCTGACGGAATTTTGCCAACATTGTTCGCTGTAGTATTAGAGCATTTTCTAGAACGATATATGATCAAGATAAAGTTCCTGAAATTTCTCGTCTTCTGCAAGAGATATGCTCTTTGCGCATTTTATAATTTCCTGCAACGCCGTCCCGTTTTTTGTTTCCAAATATAATATCGCGCCCTTTAACGCCGTATTTCCGACGGCTTTTGTTTTAGATGCGGCAGTCTGCGGCAGCAGCCCGACAGACGCCGCTTTTTTTACATTCAGAAAATAACCGAACCCGCCTGCCAGGTATATTTGCCCGACTTCCTCCCATTGCGCGCCGGAATGTATCAAAAGCGTTTCCATTCCGGCGCGGATGGCGGCTTTTGCCATTTGTATCTCGCGGATATCCTGCTGCAGCAGGGCAATCTGTTCTCCCTGTGCGTTTTGGGCCAGCGGGTATCCGGAAAGAAAATAAGGCTCGTTTAGTTTTCCGGTAGAATCCATAAGCCCGGCGGCAAGAAGTTCCGCTATCGTTTCCATTACGCCTGTCCCGCAGATTCCGGCGGGCGGGCATTCTCCGATTGTCGTGATTTTCGGAATGCCTCCCCGGATGGCGACTTCTGAAATCGCCCCTGCAACGCCAGGCATTCCCCATTTGATATTTGCCGCTTCAAAGGCCGGGCCTGCCGCCGCGGACGCCGTATAGAGCGTATGCCCTTTTTGGAACGCCATTTCCCCGTTTGTCCCCAGATCCAAAAACAGCGTATTTTCTCCGGCGTTTAACACGTCGCAGGCATACAGCCCCGCCGTAATATCCGCTCCCACAAAAGCGGATATCCCAGGGAGCAGTGTAACCGGGATCCGTTCCGGCAAAAGCGAAGGCCCGGTATATTCGGGAAGATCCCGGAACAGCTCCAAAAGGGAAATTTCTTCTATATCCAATGTGACCGGGGTAAACGGATGGCGGCTTAACCCTTCGCAGGAATATCCGCGCAGCAGGTGCAGCATAACCGTATTCGCGGCGATTACAATATCACCAAGCGAAGCGGGAGACAGGCTGTTTCGGTTCAGAAGCGTATGAATCCCGTTTAAAAGATCCGCCTGCACAGCCCGGCGCAGTGGCTGCCCCTTCCCTGCATTGGCAGCCTGCATCCGGGAAAGGACGTCCGCGCCAAAAAAACGCTGGGAATTTACCGCTGTATACGTATCCAATATGCCGCCGTCCGGCAGGCGGATCAGGGAAAAGGCAAGCGTAGTCGTTCCAATGTCAATGGCAATTCCATAACGGCAGGAATGGTCTTTTTCCGCAGGGCGGCGATTTTCGGATGCAGAAGATGGCTCTGTAACGCCCAAAGCCTGAAATGCGCCGCTTTCTTCCTTATTTATGCAAACCGTAATATCATCCTGTAAAACCGCCTGGCACGACAGCCGCATTCCGTGCTGCAATTGCTGCCTGGAAAAAGCCGCCCGATCCTGTGCGGTGACGGGAAGGATTCCTTTTTTTAGTTGAACGCGGCATTTTCCGCAGGAGCCCCGTCTGCCGCAGTACGCAGGCAGGGATATGCCGTGTTCTGACAGGACGTCTAAAAGGATGCTTCCTTTGCGGCAGGAAAATTGTTTTTGGACGGGTTTTTCGCCGCAGCCTGCCGGGGGAACCAATTCCGCCGTTACTTTAAGCGTCTGTTCTTTGCGAAGCGCGCAGTCTGCGGCAGAACATGCGCCGCAGTTATGCCCGGGCGCCTGTTTTTCCGTATCGTCGGTCAACTCAAATAAAAGGCTCATGGATTTTTCCGGACGGAGCATAAAACCGGAGGTCATGGAAACGCCCAGCGAACGATCGGCGTCCAACGCTTCAAAAATATCTTTTTGCACGTCTGCCGGCACGTCCTTTGTCAGTTCTATCCGTCTTTCAATCCCATAACCTTCTTCAAAACAGATTTGCTGTACGGACGGCAAAAGCTGCTCTTCAAACGCAAACAGGCAGCTGTCTGCCATAGCGTCTAATACGAGCGCCTGCAGCATATCCTGTTGTTCCATTGCGGTCTGAATCATTCGGCTGACGCTGTCCCCCACTGTAAGAATGGCAAAAAGCGCTTTGACCGTCTTTTGTGCCCGGCCGCTGTCCGAAGGAATACGCAGCAGATCTATGGTAAGCGCCGCCCTGGGACGCAGGCGCATTTGTACGGAGGGGAGCAGATGCAAAAACAGCTCCTGTATGGTATTGCCGGCGGCGCCGGGCATTTTTACGCCGCAAAGAGCGGTTACGGTTTCAATAGATGGGGTAATGCGTTTGCCGGAAAGGATGCGTATGTCTTTCAAGTTTTAAACCTCGCTTTTCTGATTGATATTTTATGGAACGGATGACGGTATGTGCGTCCGCATAAAAAACGCCGTCCGGAAAAGTAAAACAGGGAACTGCCATATAGGATGGCAATTCCCTTCTGTTTTATTCAATCCCCGGAAGTGAGGCAAATCCGGGTTTTAATTCCTCGTCTGTCGGAATGTAATCCGCCATTTCTCCGTTATGGTATTTTTCATATGCAACCATATCAAAATAACCCGTTCCGGTCAGGCCGAATAAAATCGTCTTTTCTTCTCCCGTTTCCCTGCACTTAAGCGCTTCGTCAATTGCCGCGCGTATCGCATGGGAACTTTCCGGCGCGGGCAGAATCCCTTCCACTCTTGCAAACTGTTCGGCCGCGTCAAACACTGCGGTCTGCTCTACTGCGCGCGCTTCCATCATCCCGTCCGCATAAAGCTGGGACAGAACCGAACTCATACCGTGGTAGCGCAGCCCGCCCGCATGGTTGGCCGACGGGATAAACCCGCTGCCTAAGGTATACATTTTCGCTAACGGGCAAACCTTTCCGGTATCACAGAAATCGTATGCGAATTTTCCTCTGGTAAAACTCGGGCAGGAAGCCGGCTCTACCGCGATAAAGCGGTAATCCCGTTCGCCCCGCAGTTTTTCTCCCATAAACGGTGAAATCAAACCGCCCAGGTTCGAACCGCCGCCGGCGCATCCGATGATAATATCCGGCGTAATTTCATATTTATCCATGGCGGCTTTTGTCTCAAGGCCAATGACTGACTGGTGTAACAGCACCTGGTTTAATACGCTGCCCAATACATAACGGTAACCCTCTGTGCCGACGGCAGCTTCTACCGCTTCCGAGATGGCGCATCCTAAGCTTCCGGTTGTACCAGGATGCTCGGCAAGGATTCTGCGCCCGACTTCGGTCGTTTCAGACGGAGATGGCGTCACAGAAGCGCCGTATGTACGCATCACTTCGCGCCGGAACGGCTTCTGCTCATAGGAAACCTTTACCATATAAACCCTGCAGTCCAGATCAAAATACGAACATGCCATAGAAAGCGCCGTTCCCCACTGGCCCGCCCCGGTTTCCGTCGTAACGCCCTTTAAGCCCTGCTGCTTTGCGTAATAGGCCTGTGCAATCGCAGAGTTTAGTTTATGGCTTCCGCTTGTGTTGTTGCCTTCAAATTTATAATAAATCTTCGCAGGAGTCTGCAGCTTTTCTTCCAGACAGTACGCGCGCACCAGGGGAGAGGGGCGGTACATTTTATAAAACTTTAAAATTTCCTCGGGAATGTCAATATAGGGAGTCGAATCGTCGAGCTCCTGCTTTGCCAGTTCCGTACAGAATACGCCGGAAAGTTCCTCCTCCGTCATTGGCTTAAGCGTGCCGGGGTTTAACAGGGGCGCAGGTTTATGCTTCATATCCGCACGCATGTTGTACCATTGTTTCGGCATCTCATGTTCATGCAGATAAATTTTATAGGGTATGTTTTGTTCGCTCAAATTCGCCATCTCCTTTTTTCTTTTTAAGCTATCATGTTCTTACGTTCCTGTCAATGTTTTTTTGGCAGCTGCTACGATTATAGGTAACAATGAATGAAGCCGGAAGGCTGAACTGTAACGATTATAGTACATAACAGTACATAACGATAAAGTGACAGAAGCTTCCCGCCATTACAAAGAGATGGAAAATTTCATGGCTTCCGAAATACTTGTGCAGGCTGTTAAATCCTTTCAGCTTCAGCGCGTATAATACGCCGCCCGCCGTATACAATATGCCGCCCGCAAGCAGCCACAGAAACGCCGGTTTGGGAAGAACCTTAAGCAACAGCGGAAACACAAACAGGCACGCCCAGCCCATTGCAATATAGATAATGGAAGAAAACCATTTCGGGCAGCTGATCCAGAAAGCTTTTAACAGCATTCCCGCAGCCGCAATCCCCCAGATGGCACAAAGCAGGAGCATTCCGGCGCGTCCTTTTAAAACAAGCATACAAATCGGCGTATAGGTTCCGGCAATTAAGACAAAGATCATCATATGATCGAGTTTGCGGAAAACGTTTAAAATGCCGTTTTTGACGTTTAGGGAATGGTAAACCGTTGAGGCCGCATATAATAAGATCATGGCCAAAATAAAAATTTCCATAGCGGTAATTGCAGACGGAATACGGCTGAGTTCCGCTTTCATCAAAAGCGGTATGGCGGCAAATAAAGATAAAAGCATCCCGATATAATGTGTAATGGCGCTGCCCGGTTCCCGAATTGTAATTTGCATAGTCCATCCTCCTGTTCTTGAATCCTTATTATGTAGTATTAAATACTATGTATGAATTTATTCAATACTACCACTTAAAATTCGGGATGTCAAGACGCAGAAGAGTTTTTTAGTTTACTGCCTCAAGGCCAAATAACCGTTCGGCATTGTTCCGGGTAACTTTCTCCACCTCCTCATAAGAAACACCCTTCAGCGCCGCAATCTCCCTGGCCACAAACTTCAAAAACCCCGATTCATTCCGTTTCCCCCGATGCGGCTCCGGAGCCAGATAAGGAGCGTCCGTTTCCAGCAAAATGCGCTCCAGCGGAATCTGCACCACCGTCTCCTTTAACTTTTTTGCATTCTTAAACGTAACGACGCCTCCCACGCCAATGTAATATCCCATCCGGATAAATTCCTTCGCCAATTCCGGCGAATAAGAAAAGCAATGCACTACGCCCGGAATTTCCTCTGCGTGGGCGTCCTTCATTACCTGCACGGTATCCGCCGCTGCGTCCCTGGAATGGATGATAGCCGGAAGCTGTAATGTACGCGCAAGCTCCATCTGGCGCGCAAACCACATCCGCTGCCTGCGCTGTACGGCCGGATCCTTCTCCCAGTAGTAATCCAGCCCGATTTCCCCTATCGCAGCCACCTTAGGATGCGCCGCCATCTCCTTTAAGCCGGAAACGGCGGCTTCGTCCAATTCCCCGACATCGCTGGGATGTACGCCCACCGCGGCATAGACGCCGGGATAGCGTTCGGCCAGCGCAACGGAAGCCCGGCTGCTTTGCATCGAAGCCCCGACATTGATCACCGTACAGACGGTTCCGCCAAAAAGCCCCCCTAAAAGCGCCTCCCGGTCTTCGTCAAACTGTTCGTCATCATAATGTGCATGTGATTCAAATATCATACGTTCCCTCCTGTAAAATAATAGATTGCCAGCTGCGTCCGGTCGCGCAGGCCAAGCTTTTCCAGAATAACACTGATATAATTGCGCACCGTCCCCTCGCTTAAAAACAGCCGCGCCGCAATCTCTTTATTGCAAAATCCCTTTGCCACTTCTTCGATAATTTCCCGCTCTTTCTTACTGATGCCGTATCTGCCGTAATCGTGTGGAGGCGACTGGTGCAGCAGAGACGGGATTTTTCCCGCAATGCCGCCGCCGAAGACCGCCTGGCCGCCGGCTACCGCGTCAAGCGCAGGCACAATCCCTTCAAAATCCTGTTTTAAAATATACCCCTTTGCGCCTAACCGGAGCGCTTTTATAATATATTCATCATCGGAAAACGTCGTCAGAAACAGAATGTTTGCTTCCGGGTATTCTGCAAGGATCTCTTCGGCGGCTTCTAAGCCGGACACGGGCTCCATCCGGATATCCATCAAAAGGACGTCCGGCCTGTGCGCGCGGTACAGTAAGATGGCGTCTCTTCCTCCGGTTCCTAACGCGGCCACCGTAATGTGCGGAGCCGCTTCCAAAATCGTTTTCAAAGAAACGGCGACCAGCTGATCGTCGTCTATCACTACTACCTGCATGTAAGTTCCTCCGTTTTTGGAATTGATATAAAAATGCAAAAGCCTGTTTCCCTGTGGATACGCATCGTTCCGCCCAGGGCGGAGACGCGGTCTTTCATGTTGGAAAGCCCAAGGCCGTTTTCGGGCTTTTGGGGAGATTCGGTTCCGTTGTCCTCCACGGAAAGCCGGTAAAATCCGGGATGCTCCCGGCAGCGGATCTGCACCCGGTCTGCGCCGCTGTGCCGGATTGTGTTGGAAAGCGCTTCCTTTGTGACGGCAATCAGACAGTATTTTACCGGATTTGGAACCTGTTCGGACATATCGTAATCCAACGCGGTTTCAAAATCCGGCCGCATCGGCGCAAGCATCTCCTGCAGCGCGTGTTTTAAATCAACGGCGTCATCGTGCAGCCCGTGAACGCTCGTGCGGATACTGTCCATGGCCGAGTCCAGCGTCCGGCGGAGGCTCGAAAGCTGATCGTGCACGGCCCCTTCCCGTTCTACGGTTAAAAGGGCGCCCGTCAAAAGCAGCGAACGGGAAAGCAGGTGCCCGACATTGTCATGGATTTCCCGGGCAATCCGGTTGCGCTCTTTGAGGGTTGCCAGATGGATTTCGTAATCCTGTTTTTCAATAAGCGTCCTGTTTTTTTCTTCTAACATCCGGTTTAGTTCGGTACTGCTGTCGCGGATTCGGAACCGTTCTTCGGAAAGCTTCCGTTTTTCGGTGGTTTTTCGCGCAAGCAAGACGGCCAGCAGGGCGGTAAGAAGCCAGAGCGGCAAACCGGAGCGGCTTACCGGCAAGCCGGAAAAAAACAGCGGCAGCATGGGCAGGGCCGCGGCGCAGGCGTTCCGGGAAACCATATCGTACAGGAAAACGGGAAAGAACAGAAGGATTACCGGATTCAGCAGGCAGGCAAGGAAGACGGCGGCGGACAAAAGGTACGTTAAACTCCTGCGTTTCGTATAGGAGCCGAGCGTGGCTGCGATCACGGCGGTTAAAACGGCCGTGACGGATAACGCCGCGGGGGTATTTCCCGGAATCAAAAGAAATCCCAGGCCAAAAAGGATCAGGTTGTCTGGCAGTTCGTCCATAGGCGCGCCTCCTTATGCAATCGTGTATGGAAACGTTATCATAACCGCGGCAAAAATTCAAGGCGGATATGACATTTGTCATCGGTCCAAATGATTCTGCTCACTTCTGCCCGGGCCTGCCGCCGGATATAATAGAACGATACCGATTCAATGACACAGAAAGGAGTAAGGAATGGCAGTACCGGTTATTAAAATTGAAAACCTTGTAAAACGCTATAAGGATTTAATTGCAGTCGATCATTTCAACATACAAATCAATGAAGGCGATATTTTCGGCCTGCTCGGCCCAAACGGATCGGGCAAGACTACGACGATCCACTGTATTTTGTCGCTGCTTTCATTCGACAAAGGCACGATTGAAGTATTCGGCGAAACGATGCGCCCGGACAGTTACGAGTTAAAGCGGCAGATTGGGATTGTTATGCAGAACGTCGCCGTTTTTGACGCGCTGACCGTCTATGAAAACATTGACTATTTCTGCGGGCTCTATGTCCGCGACAAAAAGCTGCGGCGCAAATACGTGGAGGAAACGATTGATTTTGTGGAACTGGGGCAGTTCCGTAAATTTTATCCCAAAAAGCTTTCCGGCGGGCTTTTGCGCCGGCTGAATATTGCGTGCGGCATAGCGCATAAGCCGAAGCTTATCATATTAGACGAACCGACGGTTGCCGTAGATCCGCAGAGCCGCAATAAAATCTTAGAAGGCATCGCCGAATTAAACCGCCAGGGAGCGACCGTGATTTACACGTCGCATTATATGGAAGAGGTCGAGCAGCTTTGCACCCGCATTGCGATTATGGATCACGGGAAAAACATTGCGGCAGGCACGGCGGACGAACTGAAACAAATGATTAAAAAAAGTGAAAAAATCAGTATAGAGTTATCCGCCGTTTCCGAAGCGGATATCGGCAATATCCGCGCCCTGCCCCATGTATACGACGCCGTATTTGCAAAGCGGCAGTTAAATATCGCCTGCTCCGGCGGCAGGCACAACCTGATTCACATATTAAATTACCTGCAGCAGCACGATATTCCGTTCGGAAGGGTTTATTCGGAACTGCCCACCCTAAACGATGTATTTTTAGAGATAACCGGGCGTGGGTTACGGGATGTATAAAGAGGAGGGAGCGTATGTTTTGGCATGAGTTTGTTTACGAAATCAGGCGTCTGCTGCGGCAGAAGGAGGAACTGTTCTGGATGCTGATGTTTCCCGTTATTTTGGGAACACTGTTTTATTTTGCATTTGGCAGCATAAACAATACGACGGAAAATTTTCATACCATTCCGGTGGCGGTCTGCCGTGAAAACGGGGCGGACAACCGGGCTTTTACGGATACGCTTACGGCTCTTTGCGAGGAAACCTGTCCGCCGTATTTTGACGTGTCCGAAACCGATTTTCACACGGCAAAAAAATTGCTGCAGGAAAATAAAGTACGCGGAATTTTTCGGATCGGGGAAGAGGTGACGCTGCTGTGCGCGTCTGTGGAAGCGGAGAATATGAACAGCACGCTTGCGATAGAACAGAGTATCCTGGAAATGTTTTTTCAGGATTATAGGGCCAGTGAAACGGCCGTTACGGAACTGATTGCCGAAAATCCCGCCTTTGCGCAGGAGATGCCCGGCCTGTTGGAAACCGTTTCTTACGGCAGCCCCAAAAAGCTGACAGACGGCAATCTGGACAATACGGTGCAGTATTTTTATAACCTGATAGCGATGGCATGCCTGTTTACGTCGTTTGCGGGGGCGTACATTGCCATGAATAACCAGGCAAACCTTTCCGCGCTCGGGGCCAGGAAATGCATTTCCCCCTGCAGAAAGTCCGTGTCCGTTGCGGCGCAGTTTGGCTCCGGCATCCTGACGCAGTTTGTATGCCTGGCCGTCCCGGTGGTTTATCTGGTTTATGTGCTCGGCATAAAGTTTGGAGTCGGTCTGCCTCTTTTGTTTTTGACCGTGTTTGCGGGCTGTGTGACAGGCGTTGCGTTTGGATTTTTTGTGGGCTGCATCGGAAAAGTTGCGGAAGGGACCAAGGTGGGGATTTTGGTCAGTTCATCCTTGTTCTGCTGCTTTTTAAGCGGCCTGATGTTTGGGAATATGCGTAATGTAGTAGAAAAATTCTGCCCGTTTTTAAATGTAATCAATCCTGCGGTGCGGATATCGGACAGCTTTCTGACGCTGAATATATACGGCGTAAACGGCCGTTATTTCGGGAACCTGTTCGCCTTGTTTCTTATGGCGGCGGTTTTTCTGGCTGCCGGCTGCATGATGATAAGGAGGAAAACGTATGCAAGTATTTAAAGCTTTTTTTAAAACAGCCAGAAGATCCCTGCCGATTAACATAATGTATTTTATTATCTTTTCCGGCGTCGCGCTTTTTTTGTCCCGCTCGTCTGTGGATACGGACAGCCAGGCGTTTGCCTCGGTTGCGCTTGACGTAGCGGTGATTGATGCGGATCGGTCGGACGCTTCGGCTGCGCTGACGGGGTATCTTGCGGGGATTCACAATCTGACAAAGCTTGAATATGACAGGGAAGCGCTTTTAGATCGGCTTTTTTACCGGGATATTGATTTTGTGCTGATTTTGCCAAAAGGATTTGAAGAAAAGCTTTCTGGCGGGGAAACCGATTTGTATGAAACAATGCGGATCCCGGGCGTTTACAGCAGCGTGTTTGTGGAAGGGCAGATCAATACGTATCTTAAAGCCGTGCGGCTGTATCTGGCCGGGGGCAAATCCTTAGCGGATGCGCAAAGCCATACGGAGAAAGCGCTGAATGCCGCCGCGGGGCAGGTGCGGGTGCTTGCGCAACAAGAAGACGGAGCGTCCGGCATGAAAGGAATTTACTATTATTACCAGTTTCTGCCGTATGTAATTTTAAGCATGATTTTAAGCGGCATTACGCCGATTTTGACAACGTTCTGGGAGGAGGGGCTGGCAAAGCGGATTTCGTGCTCTTCTCTTGGACTGTCTGCAAAGAACCTGCAGCTTGCGTTGGGGAGCATTGTGTACTGTTTCGGCATTTGGGCGTTGTTTCAGCTGATTGCCCGGATCTTTTACGGGAATGTGCTGTTTCGGGAGACAGGGCTTTTGTGCATGGCAAACAGCATTATGATTTTGCCGGCAGCGGCAGCGATTGCGCTGATTATCAGTTGTTTTCATCCGTCCTCAAGCATGGTCAGTATGTGCAACAATGTTATTACGCTTGGGATGTGCTTTTTGTGCGGCGTATTTATTCCGCAGCAGCAGCTTGGGAGTAATGTGTGCGCGGTTTCTAAGTTTCTGCCGTTTTACTGGTATATCCGCAATAATGATCTGGTCAGCGGGTTTGGCGGGACGCCGTTTGCGGGCGGCGCGTATTGGGAAAATATAGGCGTACAGGCGTTGTTTGCGGCGGCGCTGTTCGCTCTGGCGCTTTCGGTTTCCAAATATCGGCGGGGGAAGTGAAGATAAAATTGCGGGGCTGTCGTATGAAGAAATACAACTGCAGGATATGGTATAATTTCTATTTACAGAATCTTGTATGTTTACTTCTGAATGCAACAGCCCTGCTTTTTTTGAAAAAATTACTTGATCTATCGTAGTAATTGTGTTATTCTGATTTTGCAAATTACTACGACAGACATAATACTTTCCGAAAGGAGGCGGTACGCATGATAAGCAGTGACGGGATACGCGGCTACAACGATATGATGATCCTATGTCTGATTTTATCCGAACCATCTTATGGATACCAGATTTCCCGGGAAATCAAATCCCGCACGGAAGAAAAATACGTCATCAAAGAAACGACACTGTATTCCGCATTTACAAGGCTGGAAAAAAACGGTTATATCGAATCCTTTTACGGCAGCGAGACAAACGGCAAACGGAGGACGTATTACCGCATTACACAGGCCGGAAGGGATTATTACCAGGAGAAGTGCGGCGAATGGGAACTTACAAAGGAAGTCGTAGACAAGTTTCATGAGAAAGGTTAAAGGAGGATTTTAGCATGGAAACCATTATTAGTTATATTGACAATCTGTTTGGAAATTACCCGGATACCTCGCAGGCCAGAAAAGCCAGGGAAGAACTGCTTGGGATTATGGAAGACAAATACAATGAATTAAAGGCGGAAGGCAAATCCGAGCACGAAGCCATTGGAATTGTGATTTCAGAGTTTGGCAGTATGGACGAAATTGCAGCCGAACTCGGCCCAGGCAAAAAGATTACGATTGAAAAGAAAGAGGAGGCGGGCAGCGGCAATGAAAAAATGCTTACGTTGGCACAGGCGCAGGAATATCTGAACAGACAGGCCGATTTTGGGTTTAAAGTCGCCGTAGGCGTGGCGTTGTGCATCCTGTCCCCTGTTCTCCCCTGTATTTTAGAAACCATGAGAGAAATCGGCATAATTCCGGAGGCTCTTTCGGAGGCGGTCGGCGGCGCTTCCCTGTTTTTTATGATTGCGGTGGCAGTTGGTATTTTTATAACGTCAGGCGTTTCAATCAGCCGGTATGACGACTACAAAAAAAGTGAAGTAAAGCTGGACGCCCGTACAAGAGAGCGGATAACAGAGCAGTATGACGTTTTTAACCAATATTTTGGCGTAAAAATAGCGGCGGGAGTTATTTTGTGTATTTTAAGCGTTGTGCCGCCTTTATTTGTCAGTGCGTTTTTGGGCTCCGGGCCGTTTTACTGGGTGGAACAGTTATCCGGAATCGGCTTGTTTGCATTTGTGGCAATCGGGGTATTTTTGATTGTTACGGAAGGAATGAAGAAAGACGCTTATGAAGTGTTGCTTGGAAAAGGAGAATACAGGCCCAAAAGGGCGATGGAAAAGAAAGGAAAAAAACTGACGGAACTGATTGCGTCCATTTACTGGCCGATTGTTGCGGCAATTTATCTGGTGTGGAGTATTATAACCATGGAATGGGGCTTTACCTGGATTATCTGGCCGGTCTCGGGCATAATCTTTGGAGCGATCAGCGCGGCAATATCCATCATATGCCGTGCAGAATAAACCGTTTTTGTGGAAAAGTTCCCCGGATTATGGCCGCCTTGTGGAAAGGCGGTTATACTCCGGGGATTTTTACTGCTGTGCGATTAGGAAACATCACGATATTCGCCATCCACATAAAGATTATGCGCCCCATTTTCAAAAGATTTACCTATCTGTTCCTTGTCATTTTCCTGTAAGGTTCTTATGGTAGGCTGAATTTATCATAAGAGAAAGGAGCCGTATTTCTATGAAATATAAGAAAATGATACCGGTGTTTTTGGCGGCGGCCGTTTTGTTTTTCTCCGCATGCAGCCATGCGCCGCAGGAGGAGAACAGCGAAACTATGGCGGCGGATAAATCGCCGGAAGAAAAAGAACAATCGCCTGACGGGGAAGAAACGCTGATCTGGAGGATGAAACTGCCCGTTGGCGCGGATGAAGCGGAAGAGGCAAAGCGGCTTGTGGAGATATGGCAGGATCCCTTAAACGCGCTGCTTGCCAAAAAAGGAGCGGGCTATCAGGTGCAGATAGAACCCCTTGGGCTGACGGAAGCGTCAGCAGAGCCTGCCGTATCCGTTGCAGACGAATTGGAAGCGCTGAAAGAGGCGGGAGAACAGACGGATTTGATTAGTATCCGTGCTCCGGAGCAGTATGAAAATTTGGAAGGTTACTATCTGACGTATCCGGAATGCGTAAAGAGGGGGCTTTTTATGCCGCTGGATCCCCTGCTTGACACAGAACAGGGAAAAGCGCTGAGAAGCGCCGTTACCGAAACGGATTTGGAGCGTGCCAGATGGGATGGGAAGATTTATGGCATTTCCGCTGTCCTGCCGCAGACGGGCTGCGTTATCTATTCCCGGGAACAGATGCAAAAATACGGCGTGACAGAAGAGGAGCTTTTGCCGCCGTTGTTTGAAAATGAAACCCTGATGCAAAAAATCCGCGATTTGTCCGGTGAAGCGCCTTATGGAATGATATCGGGGGACGTAAGGTATGAATTAGGCCTTTGGGTGACAGAGCCTTCGGAAAATCTGGCGTTGCAATCAGACGGGACATTTGGGATTATAACGGAAACGCCAAAATTTCGGGAGCGGCTGGAAACGCTTATCGATTGGAAAGAAAAAGGGCTTCTTAAAATAGTAAGCGGCGAACAGATTAATACATGCTTTGCACGGCAGGGGGGCGGGGCGGATATCAATTATTCGGATCAGCCTTATTCTGCGGAACTTCCTGTTTTTGCGGGAGCCGGATCGGAAAAGGCGTACGCGGCGTTTCTTGTGCCGCAGCCAGAGGAATGGGCGCTGGCTCCGTATTGGGGAGATTCAAAGCAGTGTATTGCGTCCTGGACGCAGAAGATGGAACAGGCAAAAGATTTTCTGGTGCGCATTATGGCAGATCCGGAGATTGCGAACCTGATACAGTATGGCAGGGAAGGGACGGAATATACGCTTAAGGATGGAAAAGCGTTCGCAGCGGAAACGGCGAATCTTTATCTGCGCCTGTTTGGAGAGCAGTATACCAATCCGCTGATTACGTATTCGGCTGCGACGACGGCAGAAAACAAGGCGGAATATGCCAGACGGTTCCATGAAACGTATGAAGCAAAAATTCCGGACGGGTTCCGGTTTGATCCGGCTCCCGTATTGGATCAGATTGTGAAAACCAATCGGGTGTTTGGCGAGTCGGAAGCGGGAAGAAAGATAAGCGGGCTGCAGTTTGAGGATGTGGACAGGATTATTGCTGAAATTACGGAAAATCTAAAGGCGGCGGGAATGGACGACGTGGTACGGGAGGCAAACCGGCAGCTTATGGAATGGAAAGATGGGGTATCAGTATGGGAAAAATGATGAAAATAAGAACAATCGCCGTTTTGGCGCTGCTGATTTGTGTTTTTGCCGGATGTGGAAAGCCGGCTTCTGTAACGGAACGCGGCGGACAGGATAAAGACGCGTTTCATACCTACTTTATGTATTCGGTGGAAATTGATACGCCGGACGGATTTTATTATACGGATCAGGAATGTTTTATGCATTTTTTTGACTACACAGCCAGGAAAGAAACGATTGTCTGCAGCAAGCCGAACTGTAAACACGGGCAATGGAATGAAAACACGCCTTTGGAAGAACGGTGCGGGGCGTATGTGGGCGGTTTTTCAACCGGCTTTGTAAGCGGGGGAAAGCTTTATATTATGGAAAATGTATATGAAGAGAATGGAATGCGGCAAATCCGGATTGTAGAATCTGATTTAGACCGCACAAACCAAAGGGAGGTTACGTCGTTTGGCAGTGATTCGGTATACAGTTTTGCGGTAAAGGGGCGTATGCTGTACGCCGTTGTGGATCAGATGGAACAGATCGATCACAAGGACGGTACGGTTACGGGCGGCAGCAGGAAAAAGGCCCAGCTTTGTTCCATAGATTTAACGGACGGAACCATGCGGATGCTTATGGAAAAAGAAGATTATAGCGCCGTTGTTACGATTATGGCGGCAAAAGACGATCTGTTGTATCTGGATTACAGCTATTTTAAAAAACCGTTTGACGGGACGAATTATAAAGAAGCCGAACAGCAGGTGGAGTATTATGCGTATTCCACAAAAACCGGGAAAGAGAGCCGGATTCTAACGGGCTTAAAAGACGATCAGATCCTAAAGGCCTCTTTTGCGGACGGATACCTCTATGCGAAAACCGCGCCGTTAGACCGCAGTATGAACGAAGGGGAAAACACGGACTGCGGCCTGGTAAAAATCGATCTGGCTACGGAAGAGGTACGGCAAATTGCATGGATGACAGAACAGGGTATGGTATTTAAAAATTATGCGATTTATCAAAAAAACGGGGAGCAGGGCGGTTTTGTCTATGATTTTTGGAAAAATAAAGAAATTGCCGCGCCGGATATGAACCTCAGTCGTTTTTATCCGTATTGTGCGGCAGGGGAATATGTGTATGGAAATTTGGAAGATGCAAAAACCAGAGAGGCAAACGTAGGCTTTTTCAGGCTTTCGGATTTGATGGAAGGAGATGTTTCTATATGCCCCTGACAATAAACGGACTTACAAAAACTTATGGCAGGCAGATTGCTTTAGACCATGTTACCCTGACCCTGACGCCGGGCGTATATGCGCTTTTAGGGCCAAACGGCGCGGGTAAAAGCACTTTTATGAATCTGATTGCCGGAAACCTTATCCCAGATGCAGGAGAAATCTGCTATGACGGCGTACCAATCCGGGAACTGGGAGCAAAATTCCGCGCTCTTTTGGGGTTTATGCCCCAGCAGCAGGGATTGTATGAGAATTTCACTGCGCACCGCTTCCTTTCTTATATGGCGTCCTTAAAAGGAATGAGTTCAAAAGAAGCGGAATCAGAAATTGCATGGGCGCTTGGGCTGGTGCGCCTGACTGCGCAGGCGCATCAGAAGCTCGGCGCATTTTCCGGCGGTATGAAACAGCGTATATTAGTGGCGCAGGCGATTATGAACGATCCGAAGGTACTTATTTTGGACGAGCCTACCGCCGGATTAGATCCGAAGGAACGTATCCGTATCCGTAATATTATTTCCGAAATAGCTATGGGACGCATTGTAATTTTTGCCACGCATGTCGTATCAGATATCGAACAAATTGCAAAAGAGGTGATTCTGTTAAAAAAAGGGCGTATCATTGCGGACGAAACGCCGGATGCGCTCTGCGGGATGATAAAAGAAAACGTATTTGAAGCGGAATTGGCCGAAGAGGAATTTGAGCGTTTTAACAAAACATTTTTGATACGGAATATCGTAAAGCGGGACAAAACGCTGTTTGTGCGTTTCCTTGCGGAAGAATGCCCGCGCGGTTTTTGCGCCCGTGCGGTGCGTCCGGATCTGGAGGATGTTTATCTGTACCATTTTGCAAACGGGGAGGAAACGGTATGAGAGGATTTTGGCGTGAATTTGAAAAGACATTTCTTCGCCTGCCCTGCTTCCTGGCGCTGCTTTTTGCCCTTTCCTTAAACGCCTGCCTGTTTTGTACCAAAGTCCCGGCAGACGGCGCAGGGGGCGCGGCGCACCGCAAAGCGAATGCGTATCTGGCCGCACTGGGCGATAAGGAACGAACGGCGTTTCTGGCGGAATATGGGCGGGCATTAGAAAACGGCACATGGGACAAAGAACTTTTGTTTGCAGAAGATTTATGGGAAGAACAAAAGCTTGTACGTGAATTTGAAAAACGCGTTTTGCAGACAGAGGAGTATGCCGGTTATCTTGCAGGTATCCAGCAGAAAGCAAAACGGCAGGAAATTTCGATTTTCCAGAACCGTTCCGAATACACTGCGCGTGATCTGAACGCCGCCGCGGCCGCATTTGCCCCGCTGTCAGGCAGGTGCATGGTATTTTTTAACAGCGATACGTTTCTGGAGGCCACGGAATTTGCGGTTACGGATATGATTGCGCTTGCCGTTTTATTTTATCTGGTGGTTTCTATGGTGATTTATGAAAAAGAGCATGGCTTGTTTTCGCTTTTGCGTGCGGCAAAATACGGCAGGGCTTCGCTGATATGCGCCAAAATGGCGGCAGGCGCTGCAGCTTCCTGTATTCTGGCGCTGTTATTTTGGGCGGGAAATTTTGTTATGGCTTCTGCGCGGTACGGTACGGTGGATTTAACGGCGCCGCTGCAGTCGGCGTATGGTTACGGCGGCTCGGCATTTGATGGAACGGCGGGGCAGTATCTGCTTGTATTTTGGGTTACCAAAGCGGCGGTTTATACGGTGGTCAGCTTCCTGGCGCTGTTTTTGGCGCAAAAAGCGTCCAATACCATGGAAATTTACCTGTGGGCGTGCGTTCTTGCTGCAGGCTCTGCGGCGTGTTATGCCGCGGGCGTGTATTCCGGGATGTATATACTGCATTACGCGAATCTGATTTATTTCGTGCGGGTGGTTCCGTTTTACCGTTTTTATTTTAACCTGAATTTTTTCGGGTATCCCGTTTCGATTCTGGCGTTTTCCCTGTGCTGCATCGGCCTGCTTTTGGCGGGCGGCTGGTATGTAAACCGGCGCGTGTTTGCAGGGGATCGTTTTTCATCCGGGATAAGGCGGGGATTTTATGGGCGTGTAAGAGCCGCAAAGCGCGTAAATGTGAACCTGTTTTCCCACGAGCGCTTTAAGCTGTTTATATCCGGGCGGGGAATGGCGGTGCTGCTGGCGTTTCTCTGCCTGGCTGCATGGGCGTATGCGCAGAAAAATAACTGGATAACGGAGGACGAGCGGTATTACAAAAATTATATGGAATTGCTGGCCGGGGAAATGGATGTGCAAAAAGAAGCGTTTCTGGAAAAGGAACGGCGCATGTTTGAGGCATATGAGACGCTGCTGGCGGAAAAACAGGAGGCTTACGCCCAAAAAGAAATCACCGAAGCGGAAATGGCGGCGGTAACAAAGCTTGTTTCGGAAAAACTAAAACCGCAGCATGCGTTTCGTTTGGTTTTAGAACGCGCCGGGTATGCGAAAGAACATGGGACGCCCTTAATGTATGATACCGGTTTTTTGGAACTGGCAGGATACGGCTCCGCTCAGTACCGGGAAGATATGTCAAACGCCGCTCTTTTAGTTGTTGCGCTGATATTGCTGGCTGCGCCGTATTTTGCAACAGAATATTCCAATGGTATGATGGCGTTAATTTCTACGCAGTACGCAGGCAGGAAAAAAACAATGTTGGCCAAATGGGGCGCGGCGTGGCTTGGAATGGCGTTCCTTTTTTTGACGGCGTATGCGCCGCAGCTGATACGCATAGGTATCGTATACGGCTATGCGGGGCTTTCAAACGGAATTGACGCGATACCGGAACTTGCCGGGGGATTTTTGCGCTGCCCGCTCTGGGCGTATCTGGTTATTATTTATGTCCTGCGGTTTGCGATGGCGTGTATGACGCTTGTTTTTGTCATGGCGGCAGCCGTTTACCGGAAAAATACCGTGCAGGCGGTGTCCTTGCTTTTGCTTATTGTCGCCTTTCCGCTGGGGCTTCATCTGCTGGGGATGGAGTGGGTGGACTATGCATCCTTAAATGGATGGTATTCGGTAAACCGGGTGTTAAATGGGGGAAATGCCTGGGCGGTTTTGGCCGGAATGGGAGTTTTGGCCGGGCTCACCGTGGGAAGCGTGCAGTATTTGGTGAAAAACTCATTCTAGAGCGTGCGCATGGCGGGAATGGATGTTCAAGCGCGCTCTGATACTACGGCGGACATTGGCTGCAAAGCTCCGCCGGCCGGAGGGAAAGAGGCGCGGCTTTCGCTGTAGTAATAACAGAAATTTTTATTGAGGGATGCGGTACAATATGATATGATAAGTTTGAAATTAGACGGGGTATGCGCGCATTTTTTTGTATGCCCGGTTCAATTGCCGTAATGGGGCAAGACAAATGATAAGGAGAGCCAAACCGTGAAGAATGAAAAAGCAAAAATATTTGTTCCGCTCCTGGACACATTTGAACATGCGGATATACAGTCCTTCGCCAAAGCCTGCATTCAGACGATTCCTTCTTATTTCTGGGATGTAGGGGCGTCGAGCACCGGGAAGTACCACCCGGATTATGCGCTTGGCGATTTGGGATTAGCGCGCCATACCTGCGCGGTAGTGCGGTTTTTAAACCATATGTTTCAGATTGACTGCTGCCGCAGCGACTTTACTTCCAGGGAACGCGATTTGCTGCGTGTGGCCGCGATTATGCATGATTCCAGGAAAAGCGGCAGTGACGCGGATTTTACCTGGGACAAATATACGAAATTTGATCATCCGATACTTGCGGCAAATGAAGTGCGCAAAGTAAAGGGCTTTATTCCGGAAGAAGAAATGGAACTTGTCGCGAAAACGATAGAAAGCCATATGGGGCAGTGGAATAAAGACCGCAGAAGCCGAAAGACGCTGCCGCTGCCGGAAACGAAATATCAGAAAATTCTTCACCTTGCAGATTATCTGGCAAGCCGGAAAGATATTGAAGTTTTGTTTCGCGCAAACGAACTGCACCGAAGGGAAACCCGTTCAAACGAAACGCCGTCAAACAGCGCGCCGTCTGCAGAGGATTACATATTTGATTTTGGAAAACATAACGGCGAGAAATTATTGGACGTGGCCAGGACGGATCCTGGTTATATAGCATGGGCAAAATCCACCATTACAAGAGAACCCATACGCACGTTACTGGAGCAATTATAGGTTAAAAAAGGAGCGGACGACGATGATATATTTTGAAAATGATTATTGCGAAGGCGCTCATCCCGCTATTCTGCAAAAATTGCTGGAAACAAATATGGAAAAACATCCCGGATACGGGACAGACCCGTATTGTGTATCGGCAAAGGAAAAAATACGCAAAGCCTGCGGCTGCCCCGGCGCAGAAATCTTCTTTCTGACAGGAGGGACACAGTCGAATGCGGTTGTGATAGGATCGCTGCTTCGGCGTTATGAGGGTGTCTTGGCCGCTTCGACCGGGCATGTCAGCCTTCACGAAGCCGGGGCAATCGAATACACCGGGCACAAAGTTTTGGAACTGCCCCAGAAAGACGGCAAAATTCAGGCTTCCGCCCTGTCGGCGCGCCTTAAGGATTATTATGCGGATAAAAGCTATGAACACATGGTATTTCCGGGCATGGTATATATTTCTCATCCGACTGAGTACGGCACGCTGTATACCCGGCAGGAATTAGAGGATATTTCCGCCGTGTGCGCACAGTATGATTTGCCCCTGTTTTTGGACGGAGCAAGGCTTGGGTATGGCCTGGCCAGCGACGGGACGGATGTTACGCTTGCCGACATTGCCCGCTGTACGTCTGTTTTTTATATCGGCGGGACAAAGGTTGGCGCATTGTGCGGGGAAGCGGTTGTATTTCCCCAAAAAGCGCCGCCTCATTTTTTCACTATGGTCAAGCAGCAGGGCGCGCTGCTTGCAAAAGGCAGGCTTTTGGGGATTCAGTTCGATACGCTTTTTACCGATGATTTGTATCAGAAGATCAGCAGGAATGCAATTGAAACCGCGAATGCGCTTAAAGACGCGCTGCGGCAAAAAGGGTACCGTTTCTTTTTGGAAACGCCTACCAACCAGATTTTTGTGATATTGGAAAACGGGCAGATGGAACGTATCGGCCGTGACGTGAAATTTGGGTTTTGGGAAAAATATGATGAGAAGCATACGGTGGTACGGTTTGCGACCAGCTGGGGAACCAGAATGGAAGAGATTCGCGAGTTGATCGCAGTACTGCCGTAAATGTGCGCGCACACAGCCGCCGGAATTGCGCCGTTTGTGGCGCTCTTCCGGCAGTTGTATTCTGCATTCCACACGAAGTGGATTTTCAAACACGCTCTGGGTTCGTGAACGGTGAACATGCGAAGGCGCACAGGATTAGTAGTTGATTCCATTTATGGATAAAACGCCGTCTGTAACGCCAAAATTGATATTTGCGTTTTGGGCAAACTCTTTTGCTGCTTTTTGGCTGACGGCAAAATTATCCTCATATCGTTCTTCGGTTTCTTCCGGGTTTTCAGATTGTTTCCGGGTTTCGGCAACATAGTCCTGCTCCGATGCGGGCTTAATTTCAAATTCAACGTTACCCGACGCGCCCGGGGCAATTTCGTATTTTTCAAAAACAATCACCGGGCGGTTACGCTCATTGATATAAAATCCGGAGTCTTCTGAAATTCCCGTAAAACCGCCTTCCTCTTCAGAAAAAAATACTTCCCCGGCCTTTTGCCGTTCGGCAATCTGTTTACGGATGCGTTCGTTTGCCAAACTGACATAATCGCTTCCCAGTAAATCTTTGAGCGTTAAATGTTTTCCTGTGTTTAAGTCCAGATTATAGTATTTTGTTTCACTGTAAGCCGTTGTCCAGCTTTCCGTTCCTCTTATAAGAAAAGACAGACAGGAGCCGTTCTGCCGTTTTATTTCGTAGTTTAACGTGATTTTAATATTGTGGTCTGCCCACTCCTCCAAAGAACCTCCGGTTTCCAGAAAAGCCGCCTGGTATTCTTTGGCGCGCCGCTCTGCTTCGTCTGCATATTGGGTGCACAAAGAAAGGATTTCCCGGTTAATGTCATCTGCGGCATTTCTGGTGTCTTTGGAAATCATATCAATCGTTGGAATTTCGATGGAGATTTCCATATGATCTTTTGCCGTTGTATAAGACTTAAAGGTTAGTATCCTGGCCAATTCTCCCACGACGGGGAGTTTTGCCGCTTCTTTTGCAAATATGGGATTCACATTCAGGGCCGTGGTAAAAATAATGCCGATTGCAGCAGCGGCGGCGGCGTACCCGAAACTTTTTCTAAGCCGCGGCATATTACCGGAACGTTTCCGTTCTTCCTCCCGTTTTTGTGATTTTTCTATTTCCTGCCGTACACGGACGTTTAGTTCTTCTGGAATAACAATGCTGTCATACTCTTTTTTCATATCGTTTAATTTTCCCATAATTCTGCCTCCTGAATATTTTCTTTTAATTGTTTTAAACTGCGGTATAGTTTTGTTTTGACCGTATTTAAGTTTAATCCGGTTATGCAGGCAACATCTTTCAGCGGCAGATCTTCAAAAAATCTGAGCTTGATAATCGCCTGCGCATCCGGTTCGAGCCGTTTCAGTTCGCTTTGGACAGCTTCGTGCCGCGCCGGATCATTGTCATAAAATGCTTCCTCATGCCCGGAATAATCAGAGACCAAATGCACTTTTTGCCGTTTCTTTAAAATAGATAAAGATTCGTTTATTAATATACGATAAAGCCACGTTTTCATGGCGTCCGTATTTTTGAGCTGTTCATACGATTCCAAAGCTTTGCAGACCGAATTTTGAACAGCGTCAAGAGCATCCTCCTGATGTTTGGTATAGCTATAGGCCAACCGGTAAAAATTATTTTGATTCTCAACAATATACTGAATCAGCTTTTCATAAAGTAGTTGTTTTGTTATATGCGTACGCCTTTCTGTATTTTTCCTTTTATTATATAGATTGTCCGGGACTTCTGAAAGTTTCAGAAAAACCGAATTAAATAATATTTTCGTGAACAGGCGGTTTTAAACTTTAATTCCTGTCCGGATGGGGTACTCGTACTCCAACCAAAAGATTCGGGAAACGGAAGCCATTTATCGTGTAAGCCTGCCAAAACCGCAGTCAGCCAGAGGACAGGGGAAGCGGCATTCTCTTTGTAACAGGATGCCGCTTCCCCTGTCCTTTGGCTGACGGAACTTTGCCAATGTTGTTCGTTTAAGGGACATTCGTCATCAAAGTCACTGAATGCCGGAAAGATAAACATCAAAAAAACAACCGATATTTATGAAAAAATCGGTTGCTGATTTGCTTTCTTGAAAGACCTGATTCGGATATAATATGTTTTTCCTTTCTTTTATTTGCTAATCGTATATTGATTTTTGGATGCGGACTTTAATTTCTTTACCGTTGCTTTTTTGAAGTTTGAAGATGTGCTATACTAAATTTCATAACCGGTGATTTTGGCAGTTTTGGCCCACTTAGCGGCAATTTTCTTTGGCTTATTATTCTTAGCCGATTTTAATTTGGGTGATGTTAAACGATATATTGCGTTATCGCTGCCGTATTCCCCGGTTATATCTTTATAAGCCGCTTGGATTTTGCAGCCGTACATAGTCCCGTTTTTTGATTTGGCCGACGTATCCGTAAAATTTGTAAAATTGTTAGATTTTCCAGAAATAAATGAAACTAAATTGGATGACGAATAAAAATTTGCGGATTGTTATTTTTGCAGTTCAGTCTTACATGGGTAATCATATAAAGAAATAAGCCAAAATCTCGTTTTAGATTGAGAAACATATTATTTATGTTATAATAAGACAGTATAGTTGAAAAGAAAGCAGGATGCGAAGTTCTGAAAGATGCCCTCAAGTCTAACGAAAGAGGGTGGCGCTGATGAGCGTGATGGAAATATTGACATTATTGCTTGTAATATTTACAGCCCTGTCATACATAGACAATCATAAAAAGAAATAAGCATCCCTGACCGACCAAAGTTGAGGATGCTTATTTCTATAAGTCAACTTAACTGAGGGCAAATCGGAACTTTGTGTCCGATCAACCTTTCTGATTCGATTATACACTAGGGCTGCTTGTTTTTCAAGTAGCCCTTTTTAAATTTAATCTCTCTCTATCTCATTTTATCACACAACACCAAAAGTTGAGCAAAAAATGAGTCAGGGCTTGACAATTCTCTATTTTCCTTTATAATAAAACATTGGAAAAGCCCATAAAATCAAAGTTTTTCCAAAATAAAACGGTGAGTTCGAGACCTTCCTCACCTAAAACAAAACTAAAGGAGACAAAAGAATATGAGAGACAAGAAAGTACTGTTGACCACCCAGGCGGCAATGATTGCCGCGCTGTACGTTGTATTAACCCTGCTTGCAAATGCGCTGGGTTTAGCGAATTACGCCGTACAGGTACGCTTTTCCGAAGCGCTGACCATTCTGCCGTTTTTCACACCGGCAGCCATACCCGGCCTCACTGCAGGATGCATTTTAAGTAACCTGCTGACCGGATGTATGCCGCTTGATATCGTATTTGGAAGCCTTGCAACGTTGCTTGGCGCGGTCGGGACATATCTGCTCCGTAAGCATATGTGGGCGGCTCCGCTTTCCCCCATTGCGGCGAATACCATAATTGTTCCGTTTATCTTGGCATATGTATACCGGTTTGAAGGGTCTATACCGTATTTTATGCTGACCGTTGGCATAGGGGAACTTATTTCCTGCGGGATTTTAGGAATGATCCTGCTCGGCGTATTGAATAAATACAAAAACGTACTGTTTACAAAAGCAATCGGATAAATAAAATAAGCAAACAAAAACACAGGCAAAGCATAGGAATTTGCCTGTGTTTTTCTATAAAATTGGCTTAAAGCCTCTTCTTTAACATATCCGGATGCGTTGCAAAATCCAGCGCCGTCTCTGCCGTAATACGTTTCGCCTTGTACAGGTTCAGAAGGCTTGTATCCATGGAAATCATATCCGCGCTTGCCGAAGAATAGATTAGGCCGTCTATCTGCGGGACTTTATTGTCGCGGATCATATTGCGGATGGCGGGCGTTACGCTCATAATTTCAAACGCCGGAACCATCGTCCCGTCAACGGACGGTACAAGCTGTTGTGAAACAACGGCCTGTAAAACCATGGAAAGCTGGACGGCAATCTGATGCTGCTGGTTCGGCGGGAATACGTCAATAATCCGGTCAATCGTATTGGCTGCGCCTATTGTATGCAGTGTGGAGAAAATCAGGTGCCCAGTTTCCGCTGCGGTCATTGCAACCTGGATCGTTTCGTAATCACGCATTTCCCCAAGCAGAATAACGTTTGGGCTCTGCCTGAGCGCAGCGCGCAGCGCAGTGACATAACTGTCCGTGTCAACGCCAATTTCGCGCTGGCTTACGATACTGCGGTTGTGCCGGTGCAGAAATTCCAGCGGATCTTCGAGCGTAATAATATGCTTGTCAAAGTGCTGGTTAATATAATCTATGATACAGGCAAGAGAAGTTGATTTTCCGCTGCCCGCTGCTCCGGTAATCAGTACCAGGCCCTTTGGAAATTTGGCAAAATCAATGATTTTGTCCGGAATGCCAAGCTGAGCGGGATCCGGAAGCGAGAAGGTAATGATCCGGATAACGATGGAAAGCGTGCTTCTCTGTTTGTAAGCGCTGACACGGAAGCGGGACAGCCCCGGGATAGCAAAAGAAAAGTCGTCGTCGCCGGAATTGTTTAAAATATCCATGGAACGGTTGTCTGCTAATTCGTATATCTGCGAAATAATGGCGGCGGTATCGTCCGGCAGAAGCCGATCTTCCCCGATCCGGATAACAGATCCCTGCTGCCGCATGGAAACCGGAAGCCCGGCAACGATAAATACGTCGGAAGCCCCTTGCCCGACCGCTTTTTCCAGTAAACTGATTGCATTTAAATCCATAAACGCAGCCTCCTTATAATAAATTATTGAATGAGTTGTAATGTGTTGTCGCCTTCCCAGTCTTTGGTATGGATAACTTGCCAGGACAGAATTTTGTAATAAGAATCTGCGGACTCTTCTTTGATCTGCTGGGGAGAACGTATGGCGAGCCGCACCGAAAGCGCCTGCGAGTCGTTGATATCCACCTGATAGGCCAATGTAAGCTGCCCGTCCGTCTCTTCCGCAGTAGTAAAACCGGCGGTTTCTTCGGATACCCGGGCGAAAAATTCAGCGGTATCTGCAGTTTTGCTGCCGGTATCCGCCAAAATCCGGTCTGTCTGCGCCAACAATTCCTCTGCTTTGTTTGAGGCGGCGTAATATCCGGTCAGCTGCGCCTGCATTTTCTGGCCAAGACGGGCGTCGCTGGCAGCGGATGACAGAGAGAGCGCGGCAAAGGTTACCATACACAGTACGATAAAAATCATTATCAATGATATGGTTCCGATATTTGTAACAGGTAAACTCTTTTTTTTCATAAACGGACACCTCTATAAGCAATCAGGGCTGGTTTGGCGCATGCAGCTTTAGTTCCAGGGAATAAATAGACGTTTCGTCTTCTGCTGCATCATAAACAAAGATCTGGAATGGAGTAATATCATCCTGTACGGTTGTTTGCAGAATCTGCATATAATATGCGCCGGTCTCTTTGGGACAGCTTTCCCAGTTTGTATCGTAGTAAACCGTAATGCCTGCCCCGTCTGCCGCTGCATCCGGATATTCGTCTAAGATGCACCCGGGGAACCGGCTGGCGTTGGTTCGGTACGAGTTTTTCAGCAGTTCCGCGGCATTGCCCGCTTGATTAACCGCCATATTCAGTTCTGCAGCGGAAACGCTCATGCGGCGGGACGCGGCAAACATCCGAAGGCATACCGCGCCTGCTAATGAGAAAAACAGTATGGCAAACATCATTTCCATCAAAAACATCCGGGAGTGGCTATTGGAAGAACGGTTCATAGCGTACTCCTTTCCGAGGCAAACAGCGTAAGCGTATTCCCTTCCGCGTCAACCGAAGTAAAGCGGAATAAGCCCTCGTTTGTTTCCTCTACGGTGAAATCACGGATTGCCATAATGTTTTTGCCATCCGCTAAATAGGCGTCGGCGTCACTGCGGATGAAAAGTTCCTTTAACATGCCGTCGTGCGCATAAATATATGTGGTATAAAGGACGTTATTTAAATTGCTTTCCATGGCCAGGCAGTCCTGTCCTTCTAAGCTTTGAACCGAAATCGCACCTCCGGCGTCGTTCTGGCGGAATTTTTCGCTGATGTAAGAAAGGGGTATGCGGGCGCTGTAATTGCTGTTCGCATCGGCCGTCTGCCTGCTGTAAATATTTGCCGCAAGCATAAGGACGGCAAGGAAGGATGCTGCAAACACAAAAAATACTGCAATTGGAAATACAAGATCAATGACATGGTTCTGGCGTGTACCAAATTTCAATGAAAACCCTCCTCTTTATTTAGCCTTTCTTCTGATGATAGTAACATCCGGCAAAATGTTTGCGCCCATTGGCTGATAGTCGATAAAATATTTGTCCTCATTGTAAATCAGGCCGTAATTCTCCTTTAAATATGCAAGGCTCGCCGGATAGGAGCCTTCCACAGCGTAGCAGTAGGTAATTCCGCGCGTGACGGCAGTTTCAAGCGTCTGTATTTCTTCTTCGTTTGTCCTTGCAGATAAGGAAGAAACCGCAAACCAGAACAACAGGAATACGGCTGCAAATACAGCGGCAGAAATGAGCAAACTGCGGGAAGATGATTTTTTGGTCGTAAAACGGTGCTTCATAAAAACCGCCTCCATTATATTGATTCACAATTACCTTATAAGCCTGCCATAATCCCCATAAGCGGCAGCATAACAGATAACAGGATAATGCCGACAATTACGGAAAGGATAATGACTAAGGTCGGTTCAATTGCTGCAATCATGCCGCTGATACGCGCATCAATATCTTCCTCGTACTGGAGGGAAATTTTGGACATGACTTCGTCAAGTACGCCGGTTCGTGAACCGATAGCAGCCATCCGGGCATAGGATCCGGTAAAGACGCCGTGCTCAAGAAGCGCTTCGCAAAGATCCTGCCCTTGTGAAACCGCGGTTTTGCATTGATCCAGGCGGTTTTTGAACGCTTCCTGGTCGGTTAGCTGTATGGCGAGGTTTAAGCATTCTTCCGGCGTCAGGCCGCTGCTTAAGGTAAGCGCCATACCGTTGGAAAAGCGGTAAGCGGCAATTTTGTGGGAAAGTTCGCGGCTTTTCGTAAATTTATCCAGAAAAGAACGAAGAAGCTTCTGGCCGCCTGAAAATCTGGCAATGTAAACGGCAAACGCAATCAGCGCCACAACCAGAATTGCAAAAAGAATAAAGTTGCGGTTGATAAATGTGCCAATGTTTAGAACAATACGGGAAAATCCGGTCATTTCCGTGCCAAGCTGCCCGAATACCTGATTAAAGACAGGCATGACTTTGGTTATTAAAACCAAGATAACCAATACCATCATGACAAGCATAACCAGAGGGTATGTAACGGCGTTTTTGATGGTCTGCGCCAGGCTGGCTTCCTTTTCATAGTATCTGGCAAGCGAGTCCATGACGTCGTCCAATTTACCGGTCTGTTCGCCAAGCTGTACCATATGGAGCAGGTAATCAGGGAAAACGTTCGTCTGTTCAAGAGACTCGTATAATGAACCGGTCTGCATCAGGGTTTCCTGGATTTGTGACAACAGTTTTTTTTCGTCCTCCTGCCCGGCGTCCTCCATCATCAGGGTAATCCCTTCGATAGAAGAGATGCCTGACTTTAAGATAAGCGCCATCTGTGAGCAAAAGGAGGCGGCTTCCATGTTGGAAAAAGGCGTTAAAGTTGTTTTGCCCATACAATCTCCTTTCCGGAACACCTGATAGGACAGGCGTTACAGGATTTTTTTCTGATTCATATAAAAGAAATGTCAGTAGGAATATTTTACTACATAATTGGAACCGTCGCCGATATATTTCCCGACAGCGGAACGGTCGTTGCTGGCAGCTAGGGTAGGATCCATTAACGTCCAGGTATTGCCGTTAAATTCAATGATTTTATCAATCCAGCCGATATCTGCGATATATGTGCTGATCCAGGCGTGGTATGCCTCGCCGGAATAACCTACTTCCAGCTTGGTTGGAATCCGCTGGGAACGGAGCATCGCGCTCATAACGGCCGCATAGTCGAAACAAATCCCTGTTCCGCTGGCAAGCGTTTCGTCCACGACTGGAAGGTAGCCGTAACTGACGTTTGCGGCTTTTTGTTCGTCGTAGGTAATTCCTTCTATAATATAATGGTAAATATTCTCAATCACTTCCAGATCGGAATACGTATCTTTTGCAAGTTCGCTTCCCTTGGCAACCGTGTTGCAGCCGGGGGTGAAATTTACGTATTGGTTCGGGTACAAAAACGGGCCAAATTCATTGGTAATTGTAACGCTCAAATCGGTGGAAAATGCAAGCGCATACATATCGGCGTTTGCGTTTTCCAGAACCTGAACCTGGTAATTGCCGCTGCCGCAGGTAAGTGGGAACGTTTCGTATTCCTGGCCTCCGGAAAGCAGGTATATGTATTCCGACTGGTTCGGGCCGGCTATACGCAGCTTAACCTTAGCGTTGCTTCCGGTATATTTGACCATGATATAGCCTTCTTCCGCATGGGAAGCGTCAATGGAAGTCAGGTCATTTCCGTAAACGGCGGTACCGGATGCTTCCGGAACCAATGCCTGCGGCGTATTGTCCCGCGGAGGGACGGAAGGATCCGCTTCGGCTTGATTACCGGAACTTTTTGAACCGCCGGAACTGGTATTGGCCAGCGGGCTTTTGGGCATATCCGGCATATCTTTGCCGGAACATCCAAAAAGGAGGAGGCTTGACAGGGACAAAACACAAATCAAAAATGTTTTGGGTAAATGTTTCATGCAGGCCTCCTTCTTTTTAATCATTCTGTAAATCATCGTCATTGTTTTTCAGTATAGCATAATATTGGCAAAAGGGCAATCCATTTGTTTAAGCCGGATACCGCAGAAGTAACAGTTCACTGGAGCTGCGCAGTCCGCAGCCGATACAGCACAATAGCAGGGATTCCGGCTCCTGTGCCGGGTTACTCTGCCGTATCGACATATACAACGCTGGAATCTCCCTGTTTTGCCTGTTCGAGCACTGCCGTAGCCAGTTTCTGAAAAGAATTGTATGAGGACGTAGCGCCGGACAGGGCGTCTAATTGATCGGTTGCCTGTTTTTCCAGCAGCTGTCCCGCATATTCTCGGGTATATTCGTTTGGATAGGTTCCGTTGGAGTGAAGCATATTCTGCATATAGGCGTTATCCCAGCTTTTGATAAATCCGCTGGCATTTTCCGCATTGTATTCCACAGAAACAATACTGCCGCCTTTTACCATAATGGTAATGTATTCTTTCCAGCCAAAGTTAAATTCTGCAGCCTGTGCCGTGTAATATCCGTCCTGAAGACCTGTTTTTTCCCCGCAGCCGGCCAGCGGCAACGCCGCCAGCGCTAAAATCAATAGCAGGCATAATATCCGTTTCATTGTTCCTGTTCCCCCTTCACTACAAATTTTTTCACCTGGGCCCGAAGCGATTCCGCTTCTTGTTCCAGCAGCCCGCTGGAATGCTTCGTCCCAACCGCATTCTGCAGGTTCCGGTCGGCAATTGCGGAAATGTGTTCAATCCGCTCTTCCATAACGGCAATCGCGTTTTCCTGTCCCTCTACCGCTGCGACCAGTTGATCGGTAATGGCGCTGATCTGGCCGGAAACGGCGGAAATATCTTCTAAGGAGCCTGCCGTATCGGCAGTCAGTTCCACGCCTTTTTGAATAATATGTTTGGTACTGCTTACCATATCCGTAGCGCTTTGCGCGGCCTCGGAGCTTTTGGAAGCTAATTGTTTTACTTCGTCCGCTACAACGGCGAACCCTTTTCCGGCGGTTCCTGCGCGGGATGCTTCTACGGAAGCGTTAATGGCCAGAATGCTGGTCTGGAATGCGATATCTTCAATGGCTTTGGCAATTTTAGTGATTTCCTGGGCGTTTGTGCTGATGTTGTCCATTGCGCCGGAAAGGGACGCCATACGCGTGTTGGCCTCTCTGACGCAGCGGGTGATTTCTGCTGTTTTGGTTCGGGTCTCATCGCTGCTGTGGGAGACGTTGCCTAACTGTTCTTTGACATTGGAAACTTCGTGTACAAGCGCTTCCGTCGACTCGTTTTGTTCTACAGAAGCCTGATGCAGCTGCCCGGACTGATCGTTTAGTTCTTCCGACATATCGGCCAGGCGGGCGGCGGCGGAGCCAAAGCCTGCGATAGTTTCGTTCATAGATGCCAGGATCGTATGCAGGCTGGAGCGGATCAGGGCAAAATCTCCTTTATAATCTACCTGTGGTTCGACGAGCAGGTTGCCGCCCGCAACCTGGGTCAGAACCTGCTGGATATCCGATATGTAACGGTTGACGCTTTCTACGGTATCGTCTAATGTCCGGGTTAAAAGTTCTAATTCGTCTTTGGAATGCGTCAGGGTTACTTCAGTATGCAGATCGCCGTCGGAAAGGCCGAGCATCCGGTCTGTAACATGTTTAACCGGACGGGAAATCGAACGGGCAAGGCGGAGTACCAGTAAGATGGAAATGATTAGTACTGCTAAAGTAGATAAAATAGCGATCCACAGCGCCGCGCTGATTAACGGGTAGTAATCTGACTTTGGAACCTGGATCACCAGGGACCACTGCGTGCCGCGGATGGGAGAAAATGCGGCAAGCATCCGTTCGCCGTTTGCCGAAAACTCGGTTGCGCCGGTTTCTCCGGTGGTTACGCGGCTGACAGCCTCTTCATCATTGTCGCATAGCTGTACCAATGTGTTTTTAGCCAGGACCAGGGACTGATCCGGATGCCCGGTCAGCGTGCCGTCCTGGTTTACCATGTAGGCCATACCGCGTTTACCAAGGTTAATATTGCTGATAACGTCATTGAGCGTATCATACTTGTAAACGCCGATTAGGTATAAGACCGTTTCTCCGTCTTTTTTTACCGGCATTCCCATTTTGATGCCAAGTTTTTCTTCATAAATGGTGGAAGCATCGGTGGTCAGATTATCTGTTTCTTTCAGGAGCGAAAAGAAATTGCCTTCCAGATTCCGGGGCGCGTTATCTGTTCCCTGTACAAGCTTGCCGTCTAAGTCATAAAGCGCAATCGTATACAGTTCGTAAGTCTCCGCAGCTTCTGTCAGTATTTCCGTCCGTCCGGCTTTTGCCTCAGCGGGATCCGGTGCAGTGATGCGGGAATCGGCTGCAAGCCCCATCATACGGTCCGCTAACATATGGATATTTGCCTCAACAGTTTTAGCTGACTGCCGCCCCATTGGCTGCAGGCTGTCCAGCAAAATGTTTACGGCCAGCTTCTGCATGGAAAATGTCATAATGACACAGCAGACAAAGACCAAAACCAAAATATTTAAAGTTGTGCTGCTTAATATTCTTATATTGAGGCTTTTTTTGATGCCCCGTCTGTGAAAATCTGTTTTCTTCCCGGACATATGTTATCTCTCCTTTCCTGTCTCAAAAACTTCAATCATTTCTCCGGTTAAGCTGATGGCAGGCTCCGAACGTTCCCGGGGAAGGTTTCCCCTGGAAAACCATTCTGCGAAAGATAATTCTTCCCGATCTATCAAAATTGCGGGACTGCCGTCTGCTTCGCAGAAAAAGCCTGCAAGAAGGGCGTATGAAAATCCCCACGGCTGGCTTTTATAATAGCGTATGTTTTTAACCGTAAGCCCAACTTCCTCCATGGTTTCACGGCGTACGGCGTCTTCTAAACTTTCGCCTGCTTCCACGTATCCTGCAACCAGGGCGTATTTTTGGAAGGCGCTGTGTCCGGAAGCGTATTTTGTCATCAGAAGACGGTCTTTATATGTAATGGCGACGATAACGCTCGGGCAAATCTGCGGATAGCGGATCTGTCCGCAGCAGGGGCAAAGCATGGCGCGTTCCGTTGCATGCTGCTGCATTTTAGTTCCGCAGTATCCGCAAAAGCGGTTTGACGTATACCATTGATACAGATGAAAGCCCGTAACGCCTGCAAATGCTTTCCAAATGGGACGGATGGAACGCAGTTCCCCGTTTGGTAAGTAAACATAATCCCCAAATTCTTCGGGGCCTTCTTCCGGCAGTCCCCAAAAATTTTGCTCGTCTATCCGGAACAAAAAAACCGTTTTTTGTATAAGCAAGGGGAACGGGCCGTTTAGTTCGGCTGCCAAAGGGTATCTGATATCATCTTTCCTCCGGCGGCATAACAAACGCCCTTTGTTAAAGACCAGCAGGGGATCGCCTGGTTGCCGTATGGGCTTACGGTATGTGATGTCGTAACGGTGGGGTGCAATATCCTGAATCATAACTAAGCAAGCGCCTTTCTGAGCATTTCAAATAAATTGTCGATATCAATCGGTTTGGCGATATGGCCGTTCATTCCGCAGCGCAGCGCTTCCTGCTTATCTTCTTCAAACGCATTGGCGGTCATTGCCAGGATCGGAATGGAAGAAAGCTTTGGATTGGTCAGCCTGCGGATTTCTTTTGCAGCCTCGTAGCCGTTCATGACGGGCATCTGGACGTCCATAAGCACCACCTGGTAATAGCCAGGATTGGAGTTTTTGAGCATATCCAGGGCAATCTGCCCGTTTGGGGCAATTTCCGTGTGAAACCCCGCGTCCCTTAATATTTCAGCAGCAATTTCCTGGTTGAGTTCATTGTCTTCCGCTAACAGGACGCGCCCTGTGGATATTGATTCTGTCTGGACATGGCTGTCCGTTTCTTTTTCGTCTTCTGAACTCACAATAGAGTACAGGCAGTCTCTTAACTCCGATAGAAACAGCGGCTTGCTGCAGAAAGCTGTGACGCCGGCTTCCTTGGCCTCGTCCTCAATTTCAGACCAGTCGTATGCCGTCAGTATAATAACGGGAACGTGCTCTCCGATTTCGTTTCGGATTCTGCGGGTTACTTCGATTCCGTTCATGTCCGGCAAAAGCCAGTCAATAATATAGACGCAGTATCCGTCGTTGCGCGATTCTGCCTGGCGGGTGCGCAGAATGGCTTCTTTTCCGGAGAGCGTCCACTCCGCCCGCATCCCGATTTGGCTGAGCATATAAGATACGCTGTCACAGGTGTTGAAATCGTCGTCTACCACAAGCGCCCTGCTGTTTTTTAATTCCGGTATATCTCTTATTTCGTTTACCTGGGTATTCAAACGGAACATAATAGTAACGATAAATTCTGTGCCGACGCCCTTTTCACTTTTGACCTCGATTGTCCCGTTCATCATGTCTATGATGTTTTTGGTAATGGCCATTCCAAGCCCTGTGCCTTGAATACCGCTGATGGTGGTATTTTTCTCCCGCTCAAACGATTCAAAAATGTGCGCTACAAATTCTTCGCTCATGCCGACGCCGGTATCCTTTATTAAAAATTCATAATTGGCATAGCCGGCGGGCGCGCCCGGTTTTTCGGTAATGCGGAGGCTGATGATACCGCCTGCAAGCGTGTATTTAATGGAGTTGCTGAGCAGGTTTAACAGTACCTGGTTTAAACGCAGTTTGTCACAGAAAATCTCTTCGTCAAATACGTCGACGGTATCGATGTATAGGTCAAGCTGTTTTGCATGGATATCGGCCTGTACAATATTGCGGAGCCCGTGCAGGATATCCGGCAGGCGGCATGGTTTTTCTTCCAGGTGCATCTTGCCACTTTCAATGCGGCTCATATCTAAAACGTCGTTAATCAGGCTCAGCAGGTGGTTTCCGGAAGTCATGATTTTTTTGAGGTATTCTTCTACCTGATCCCTGCGGTCAATATGGGTAATGGCCAGAGCCGTAAAGCCGACGATCGCATTCATCGGCGTGCGGATGTCGTGCGACATATTGGAAAGAAATACGCTTTTTGCTTTGCTTGCGCGGTTCGCCTGCAAAAGAGCGTCTTCGAGCAGGCTCTTTTGTTCCATTTCGCTGCGGATTTCCGCATCTACGCTGCGCAGTCCCAGGACAATTCCGTGGCTGTCGTCAAGCGCTCCCGCATAGACGAATTTCATCTGGTAATATTTCATTTCGCCGTATTTCTGCGTCCGGTAGTTTACGTAGTACAATTTTTTTTCTTCGAGTTCTTTCTGAAGCTTTTCTTTGTCTACGGCCTGCTGAAGCATTTTGCGGTCGTCTTCATATACAAACTTTTGCATATAAAGCTGGATGCTTTCGTCTAATGAAAGCTCGGGCGTAAAAATAAATTCAAAAATATCGCGGTCTTCGTCGCTCATCCGCAGCGGGATGCCTTTGCCTGTATTCAGGTTATAATAGCAGACCAGGCTGTAATCGACGCCCAGCGCCTGAATAAGTTCTTTGTGGTATTGCTCGTTCTTTTTTTCCTGCAGCTTTTGGGCCGTACAGCCCAAAAGGAATCGCTGGTAGAGCGGTTCCCCGTTTTCTTCTATCAGCTTGACATTGCCCATGATGTGCAGTATGCTGCCGTCTTTGTGGCTGACGCGGTACTCGACGCTGATGCTGTCGCCTTCGTTTTTGAGGCTGCATATCGCTTCCCTGAGCGCGCCTTTGTCTTCATCTAAAACGGAGTCCGCAACCATGTCAAAGCCCGCCGCAATCATTTCTTCCTGGGTTTCATAGCCTAAAATTTTAAGCGCTGCCCGGTTAATGCTTAAAATGCGCGAACCGTCAACCGTATGGCACATAATACCGCAGTCCATAGTAGTAAAAATCGTTTCCAGCGTGCGGTTTTTGCTGATAATTTCCAGTTTGTAATCGTGTTCTTTTGTAACGTCTATGGCTACTCCTACGGTTCCCATAACGCTGCCGTCCAAATCGTACAGCGGGGATTTGTAGGTTTCAAGCAGGCGTTCGCCTTCGCCCGTTTCTATTTTTTCTTCGGAAACATATGTTTTTTGGTGTTCCATGACTTTACGCTCGGATTCGATACAGACCGGGTCGTCATGTTCGACGTCCCAAATGTAAGCATGGCCGCGCCCTTCTACCTGGGCTTTTGACTTATTGACCGTCTGGCAGAAGCTGTTGTTTACTTTTTCATGTATTCCGTTTTTGTCTTTATACCAAATCAAATTAGGCGTGTTGTCAATAGCGGCTTCCAGAAAATGGTTGGTTTGCCAGAAATCCTTACCCATTTTAAACGCCTGCTGCCATCGCAGCAAGCGGAACCTGATTTCTTCGTCTGACATGGGTGTTGTCCACAGGTCTTTTAATGACGTAAGGCGTTCTGTTAAAAGGCCCGCCTGTTCTTTTTTGGTCAGCAAAACCAGTTCCGTTTCTTCGGACTTACCGCAAATCAGGGGCTTAAGCGCTGCTTTTACATCCATATCCTCTAAGTTTGCAAAAATAACAGTTGCCTTTGCCGCCAATGTTTCACAGGGCGTTTCGCTTTCTGAAAACTCATAGGTAAAATGTTCCATAGGAGACATTTCTTTTATCAGTTCAAAAGCCCTGCATGGCCGGCCTGCTAAATAAAACTGAACATGGCAATGATACATCCCTCTTTCCTCCCAATTCTTTGCAGATTTTTCGCATATACCGCTATTCTAACAAGCAGGCGAACCTATGTCAATATTTGAAATGACATAAATAATAAGAAGAAATCGCGCGGCTGTTTTTTACAATGCATAAGGCGTAGCGCCAATTGCTTGCCATCCCGCTAAAATGTATGGTACGATACGAAAAAACTTCAAAAGGAGTATTGATTCTTATGAAAAAAATCCTGATTGTAGAAGATGAATTTCACCTGAGAAAAAATATAAAAGAACTTTTAACGCGGCACAATTATGAGCCGCTTGCCGCGTCCACCCTTTCTGAAGCAATGCACTATGTCCTGAACCAAAAAGACATTGCCCTGTTTCTGTTAGACGTCTGGCTGCCGGACGGCGACGGTTTCGAATTGTGCAGCCGTATCCGCAGGCACACAATGACGCCGGTCATTTTTCTGACTGCCTGCGACGACGAAGAATCCGTTGTGAAAGGATTAAATATTGGCGGCGACGACTATATTACAAAGCCGTTCCGAACGGCTGAGTTGATGTCAAGGATCCGGGCGAACCTGCGCCGCCAGGAATCCGTCTGCGCCGAAAAAATTTTGCACAGCGGCGATATTAAGCTGGACTGCAGGCAGGGATTGGCTTACAAAAACGGCGCGAGCCTGCCGCTTGGCGCAGTGGAATACCAGCTTTTGGAAATATTAATGCGGAATGCCGGGCGTATTGTAAAACGGGAACAGTTTATGGAGAAGCTTTGGGACGCTTGCGGAAAGTTTGCGGAAGACAATACGCTTTCCGTCCATATGAGCCGTCTGCGAAAAAAAACAGGCTCCGAATACATTGAGACAATCCGGGGATTTGGATATCGGTTTATACAGCCGGTGACGGAACGGTTAGAATAAGAAAGCGGGTGGGCAACAATGGCAAAACAAAACAAAACCGCCTGGATTACGGGCTTTGCAGCTGGAAGTCTCCTTTTGATTGGCCTTTATGTTATGTCGTATTTTCTGATACGGGGTTCTTTTTTAACCGCCTGGCAGAATATGGTTGGAATTTTATACGAAAAAGATCCTGGCCTGTGTGAAGAAATCGTTCCTTACCTGTTTGAAGAGAGTCTGTACTGGGACAAAATGCCCGAAGGGGAACATGCTATGATTGCGCTTGGATATACCCAGAAAGGGACGGATTACCTGTTGAAAAAGAGCGGATGGGATCAGGCCTATATAGGGATGCTTTTGATGCAGGCGGCGCTTTTGGTGTTCCTGTTTTATTTGTTTTTACGGCGGAAAAAACAGCGTATGTCCCAGGAAGAGGCTTTGTGCGGAGATATCCGCGATGCGAGGAAGGACTGGAAGGGATTGAAGCCGGAACGCTACCCGTTTTTTGGCGCGCCGCTGATTTGTGAAATTTCGGATACCTTGGGATTGCTCTGCGCAAAAGAGCAGTATTTGCAGAAAAAAAACAGCGATACGCAGATGTTTATAGAAAATGTCGCGCATCAGATCAAAACGCCGTTAAGCTGTATTTCTATTTCCCTGGATCTGGCGTTAGAAGAAGCGGACGACGCGCAAAAAGAACGGATTTTGGAATGTTTTTCGCATTTAGGGGGAATTGAGTCGCTTATGAAGCGTCTTTTGAATATCGGAAGGCTGGAAGCGGGAAAAATTATAATGCGCAAAGAACCGTTTGGGATGGAGCAGCTTTTGGAAGAGTGTAGAAATATCCTGCCGGATGCGGAACAAAGGATTATCGTGTCCGCAGAAAAGGCGTCCGGCCCGGTTGGACCGTTTTACGGGGATTTCGAATGGCTTAAAGAAGCCTTTTTAAATATTTTGAAAAATTGCCTGGAGCATGATAAAAGCGGCCTGCCGGTACAGGTTTTGGTTTCCCGGACGGCGGAGGGCATGAAAATTACGGTGCGGGATCATGGCCCTGGTATTTTCCCGCAGGATTTGCCTTATATTTTTGATCGTTTTTATATTCCCCATAACGCAAAAAAATCGCATTCCGGTATTGGGTTAAATCTGGCCAGACTGATTATCGAGCGGCATTTCGGCGTAATCCATGCCGCAAACCACGAGGAGGGCGGAGCGGTGTTTGCAGTTGTATTGCCGGTATATGCTTTAAAAAATGAGAAATTATAAAAGAGTCACCTTCCTGTAAGGTTTTCCGGGTATGGTATTTATAAAAGGGCGGGCGCGTGCAGATTGCGAGGGCAAATGTTCTTGCGCGTCCTGTGGAAGGCCGAAAGGAGAGAAGCTTATGGGGATTTTTTTGAAAATGATTTTGACAGGGCAGAAACGGCGGAAACGGGAAATGTGGTATGTTTCCCTTGCGGCGTTTATGGCGGCGCTGTTTATGTCGTCTGTTACGCTGTTCCAAAATATTATGGACCGTTACCTGATGGAAACGAATTATTTAAATTATGGGGACTGGGTAATCTCAGCCGTGGAAGATTACGAAGATTCCGCAGTTTTGTTTTCAGAAATGGATCATCCGTATTTAAAAACCTGCGGCAAATGTGTCAGCGGGCCGTCTCTGGCAGACGAGCAGCAGCAACCGGCGGGCGTTTGCATTGGAACGGTGGATGAAGCGGCAAAAAAACTGGGGAATATTACATTGTATGAAGGACGGTTCCCGCAGACAGAAACGGAAATTGCAATGGATTTAGCATCCCTTTCCGCGATGGGGTACAGCTATGAACTGGGGCAGACAATACGTGTCAGAATCCTTTCGGAAGGGGAAGTTTTGGAAGCGGACTATTTGCTGTCCGGGACGGTGAAAAGTTTTGCGGAAAACTGGAAGCACAAGTTTCGGTATCCTCTGCCAAACTGTATTGTAACAGAAGAAGGGTTTGCCCGCGTCGCCGCGCCGCGTTATGCTACGTATTTTTACCAGCTTGACAGAAACTACGAAAACCTTGATATGGATGAATTTACACAGGCGTTTTTTATCGAAGGCCATGCCCGGGAGTACAACAGCTACGTTTACGAGAACCGGGTCTGGGGTTCAAAAGAAACGTTTGACGCCGTCCGGCTGCTTTTAACGTGCATCGGCGCGCTGGCCATGGGATATCTGATGCTCTCTTATGTATCGCAGCGCAGGAAATGGTACTACAGGCTGCGCAGCGCGGGAGCGGATAAAGCGCAGATAAAGGCGATGATTTTTATGGAAGCGGCCTGCGGCGCGCTTCCTTACGCGTTTCTTGGCATGGCAGTCCCTTATGCGGTCTTTGCCGCGGTTTGCGCCGGCGTCTCGTCAGGGCTTTCCATTCCCTATTTTTTTACTTTTTACCCGGAGGATTTCTTTTTGCAGATGTTGGCGGCGTTTGGCATGATTTTGTTTTCCGTAGTGTGCGCATGGGCGTCCGGCAGAGATAAAAACCTGAGCAAAAACAGCGGCGGGATTACAAAACGGCAGCTAAGATGCCTGCGCCGGGATACGAAAAGGGAACGGAACGTGGGGCGTATATTCCTGCGGCGCCAGAGAAAGCTGCATCCTGTGCAGCAGGCGGCGTTTGCGTTGTTTTCGTTTGGCGTGTGCCTGTTTTTGGTATTGTGCCTAAATAAAATGTACGAGGCATACAAGACGTATGCGCTGACGGCGGAAATAAGCCATGATTTTTCGGCGTCAAAAACACGCCCGTTTATGTATTATACGACATTTGCAGACGGGAGCCTCGGCGGCGGCGATATGACTTACAATATGTATTTTGGGATGGATAAGACAACGGAAGATGAAATTTGTTCGCTGATTGGAATCCAAAAGCTTGGGTTTCAGACAATGGATCAGACCCATATTCTTTCCTGGCAGGGAAAAGAAAACAGTCCGGTCGAACAGTGTGTAAAAGAAAAATACGAACAGAACAGCGTAAAGATTCCCAGTACAATTTTTTCCTATTATGAATCGGCGGGGGAAATTTTAAAAGATTTAAAGCGGGATTTTTCTCTGCAGGGGCTGAATGAAGAAGCATTTTTAAACGGTGAAGAAATAATTGTATTGTTAGGGCAATACGAGGGTTTGGGGATGTCCGGGCAAAAAGAAGGCGGCATCCGGGAAACCACCATTCATCCGGGGGACATGGCGGAGATTGTAAGCGCCGAGTCACAGCAGTCCGTTCCATTGAGGTTTGAAAATCTTGACAGCCTTCCGGGGCGCACTCCGGTCAAAGTGGGGGCGGTAATACAGGATTTGCCGCTTAAATGGAGGATGCGGACAAACTTTTTTATGTACGAGTATGGGATTATTGCGTCAGAAGCGCTGGCGCAGCGCGTGGCGAAGGCAGATAAAAAGCAGGTTTGCCACAACCGCCTGGAAGTGGATCTTGGCAGGGTCTCTTCGTTTGAAGCAACGCAGAAAAGGCTTGCCGACATTTTTAAGGAGCAGGAGATGGAGTATGGCTCAGACGCCGAGGAACTTGCTGCGGCACGAAATGTTTATATCCGGATTTTGTGTATTTATGGCGTTTTGCACGGTGTTGTGCTGTTTTTGTTTCTGCTTTTGTATATTCATTTTCACAGGCTGCAGGATCAGTTCTGCAGACAGGAGTACGGACTGTTAAAACAGCTTGGGATGGAAAGCGGATTTTTAAACGGGATGGCGTTTCGGGAAAGCATATGTAAGACCTGGTGGATGGCGTTTAGCGTCCCGTGCGGGTACGCGGTGATAGCGGCCGGGAATTACCGCGGATTTTTAAAGGCAATGAGAACCGCGGGGCTGCGCCAGTGGTCGGATCGGCTGCAGGATTATGTGTCGGATCCGGCGGCGCTTACGGCGGATCAGATGCGGGAATTTACAAATCCGGCCGTAAGCTTTGCTTCGGTTGTACTGCTTATTATAGTTCTAGCGGGAATTCGTCTTCTTCAGGTACGAAAATCGGTAATGAAAGCTTCCATAAAATGTAAAACACAATAAACCCCGCCATGCTGATCAAAACTCCTGCGGTAAGGCCGGGCGTCCGATAGTGCAGCCGGACTTCGTGACGTCCTTTTGACAGAGGCAAGGCCATAAACATACCGTTTGCCCGTATCGGTTTTTGTTCTTTGCCGTCGACCCATGCGCGCCAGCCCCTGCTGTAAGGGATAGATAAACAGAGAATCTTATCTTTGGAGAGGAAGACGGTTCCGGAGACCGTGTTAATGTCGAGCGTCTCGTTTTCTAAGATATCCGCCTTGCGCGCGGCAATCTGTCCGGAATAATGATCCATTGGCTGACAGATGATTTTTAAGCTTTCAAACGAATACGTTCCCTTTGCCGGAAATTTAATCGTAATTTCTGTCTGAGGGGACTCGTGATATCCCAGGTTAATCAGGTAATTTTTCTGGTTTTTAAAGTTTCGGTTTCGGTTGGACATATAACGCATCAGGTTTTCGGAATCCCCGGATTTTACGGTAATATTCAAGTCGTCCCGTATGGGGTCGTCCGGAATAATAACTGCGCCCTGTACGGAAAGGTATGTTTCGCAGTTTTTCAGCCCGGTAAATGACAGAGTCAGTTTGGCATTCTTCTTTTTGATCCGAAACGAACTGCTGGGCAGCATTTTAACGCCTTTTCCGGGAGAAACCGTATAACCCATGATCTGCGACGAAAATGTCAGATCTGTTTTTGGGAAATGGCTTAAGGCCTCTTGTTCCTGCGCAGGATCTGTTACAAGCCCCTGCATCAGCGCTTCCTGCCGTTCGTAGTCCTCCATGTCCTGCCATGTTTCGTTTGGGATGTAAGAATCATAGGTGTATCCTAAAGGCAGTGCGTATTGGTTTTCATAAACCTGATAAACCGTCCATGGCAACAGCGCAATCGTATCGTTTAACCGAAAGCCGAACGGTACGTCGCAGGGGTTTTTGCGGATATAATATTTCACGCCGGCCAAAGCGTCCAAAAAGGTACGGTGATCCAGATCCTTATAGTTGTGTATCACAAATGAGCGCAGCGACATGTCTTTTAAGTAACTGGAAATATTTCCGTTTTCCAAACTCCAGTAATATTGGACCCCGTTTTCTTTTGCTATGGTTGCGGCGTTTAAAACTTCCAGGTCGTTCGTTTCATACCGGTAAAAGGAATCGTCTGTTTTTTTGATGTGTTTTAACGCCGTGGGAGGCGTTTCAAGAATCTGCTGTAAAGCCGTGCCCATTGTTACAAAGCGTGAAGAATATTTGCGCATATCGGGACTGTAGAGGTTGTAAGCATTTGCAGCGATATGGAGCAGGGTAACGAATAGAAAGCATCCGCTTGCAATTTTTGGAACGCGCGTTTTGGCCTGGAAGCGGGAGGCGGCAAATGCAGCTGCCAGCAGGACGGCGTATAGTATGACGGGGAAAAGCCAAATACGTCCGGCTTTGGCCTGCATCAGTACAAAAAGTAAGGCGTAGAGCGCGCTTGCCGCCAAAATGAACCGTTTGGAAGCGCCGTTCAATAAAACCATATCGTCCCAGACCGTGACCAGGATGTAGCAAATAAGAAACGCATAAATCCAGCACCAGCGGTTTGACACATAGGCAAAGCCATTGAATACATTACCGGCGTACGGCAAGCACAATAGCGCCGTCGCAACACATAATGTGATTTTTAAGCGCAGGTATTTTTTCCTGGTTCCAAACAGCACAAGAACCGCAAGCAGCGCCGGCGCTGCAAACCCCAGGATAGTCCAGGTCCCGAAATGTTCCGCGGTCAGGAAAGACGGAATAAAGCGCACATAAAAATTCGGTTCAAACAACAGGGGAATTTCTTTTTTGTTGCCGAGCCGGTTTGTGCCGAAAAACTGTACGAGAACCGGGCACAGTATGACGGCGGACATACTGACCCCCACTATGGCAAAACCGGCGAACCGGGCAATAACCGATACGGCTTCTTTTAAGATGCTTTCATGGCTAAGCGTAAAAAAGCGTATGCCGACATAGGCGATTACAGCCAGTACAATCATATAAAAGAAATAGAAGTTGCTGATGGCCGAAATAAATACCATGAAAATAAAAAGGGCGGGATTTTTTTTCCGGAATACCCATTCCGCTCCCGCTAACAGCAGGGGAAAATATATCATGGGATTTACAAAGTATGGATGGCGGATACCGGCGTATAATATAAATCCACAGAACGCATAGGTGAACGCGCCCCCAAGTACGGCGGAATTGCTTTTTCCCATCTGCCGGCAGTAGTAGCTAAAGCTAAGGCCGGATAAATATATGCGCAGGATAATAAGGGCGCTGTATAAATATTCCGTATGCTTCGACGGAACAAAGACGCTGAGCAGGTTGAGCGGATCGCCAATCACATAATAGTGGAAGGTGGTAATAATGTCAGAACCATAGCCGATATGGAAATCCCAAAGGGGAACCTGGAATTTATGGTTTTGAAAGATATTCTCAATGATTTCCCGTCCCCATTGTCCCAGATACACCAAGGCATTGTAATGCTGACGCAGCCCGTCGCGATCCCAGATCAGGTTTTTCTGCGTTTTAAAAAATGAAAAGTAGATAATGGGAACCATAACAATGAAAATCATGGTAAATATGCCGTAATAGTGATCGTTTTTCTGTTCTGTCATTATTTATCATTCCTTTCTATGTAAAATATATATTTTTGCATAAGATTTGCATTTATAATAATATACACATTTTAACACAAGGTATCAATAGTATCTACACAATATTTATTTTTTGATTTTATGTCATTGATTTGGTGGATACAGAAATTATATGACGGCTGCCTGTCACTTTTTTGTAAGATTATTCCCTTATAATACTTTTACAATACCTAGTACTCCATCCGACCAGGAATTGAAGTTTGGAAACACCTGCTTTGTGCCAGTGCTAGGCAAAATTTCGACGGCGATGCGGTGGCATCGTCTAGAAATTTTAACGACGTAATGGTGCGAAGCAGATGGTTCCACAATTCAATTTCTGGCCGGATGGAGTACTAGAAAGGAGCTGACGATATGTTTATATTCTTGCAAATGTATTTGACCGGCATCCGTCGGCGTAAAAAAGAAATACGGTATGTTTCCATTGCCATATTCAGTTCTGTTTTGTTTATGTCTTCGGTTACGTTGTTCCAGAACTGTATGGACAGATATCTCATAGAAAGCAATTATCAAAATTACGGAGATTGGGTGATGTCTGCCACAAAGGATTATGAAAATTCCAAAATCCGGTTTGAGGAATTAAACCATCCTTATTTCGAAGGGGTAGGCGTATGCAAAGTGGCGGGAAATATGGTAAAAAGGGACGGCCTGCCAAGCGATGTTTGCATTGGAACGGCCGACGAAGCTTTTTTTAGGCTTGGAAGCCTTACGCTTTGCGATGGAAGGATGCCGGAGGCTTCAGACGAAATAGCAATGGAGTTATCCGCTCTTTCCAAGCTTGGTTATAGTTATGAACTGGGCCAGACAATACGTGCCGCCGTTGAAAAGGACGGCGCGGTTCCCGAAAAAAATTACCGGCTTGTCGGGATATTAAAAAGCTATGCCGACAACTGGAACCATAAGGATTCTTATCGTCCGCCCCATTGTATTGTAACAGAAGAAGGGTTATCAAAATTGTGCGGACCGTCCTATGAAACATATTATTACAGGCTTGGCAGGGATTATGAAAATATCAGTATGGAGGAATTTACCGGCGCGTTCTTAAAACCGGAATACGCCAGGGCTTATAACAGCTATACGTACGAAAACCGGGTATGGGGTTCCGGTATGATGTTTGGGACAATGAAATGGGTCTTGGTGTTGGCCGGGGCGCTGGCGGTAGGCTACCTGATGATGTCTTATGCGTCGCAGAGGCGGAAGTGGTATTACCGGCTTCGTGCTATTGGAGCTGGAAGGGAGCAGATCATAATGATGATAGTTGCGGAAACGGCCTGCGGGGTGTTCCCGGGCGCGTTTTGCGCAATGCTGCTGCCGTATCTGCCGGGAGCGCTTATCTGCCGCTTTGTTTCTGAAAAACAGCAGCTGCCGTCTTTTTTTGTGTTCCGCCCGGGTGATTTTGCCGTACAGTTCGTTGCGTCTTTTGGTATTCTGTTGTTTGGGGCGCTGTGCGCCTGGATTCAGTGCCGGGATCAAAATATCTTCCAAAACAGGCATACGTCGACGGGGCGCCAGTTCAAGAGGATACGCCGTGATGCGGCCAGGGAGCGCGGCACAGCCAGCCGTTATCTGCGTCGGGAGGGTATGATGCATCCGTTCCAGAAAGGGGCCGATATTCTGTTTTCCTGTATTGTCTGTACCATTTTGATGCTTTGCCTGAACAAGGTGGGTGAGTCTGTACAAAGATATGCAGGGGAAACCGACGGGCTGCAGGATTTTTCCGCATTTTATAAAATGGATATCCGCAAAGACATTTATGACAAAAACGGGGAAGAACATGTAAGTGTTGTGGACACGTCGTTTGATATGTATCATGGGATTGGCGAAGAGCTTAAGGAAGAGCTGTCCACATTCATTGGCATTGAACGGATCGAATACCGAACCTGGGATCACACGCATATCCTGCAGTGGGAAAATAAGAAAAACAGCCTGATAGAGAAGCGGAAAGCAGATTTGTATGAAGGCCGTTCCAATACTGCGGACGAGGAATACTGGGATATGGATTTTTGCTTTTTTGAAAAACGGGATCCCATTTTACAAGAACTGGAAAAAGAAGCGGATCTGAGCGGGCTAAACGAACAGGCATTTTGGGACGGGAAGCAGGTTATTGTCTTGTTTTTTGGCTTTTACGACATAGTAAACGATAGCGCAAACAGAGGGAGTTATAAAAAAATACAAAGCGATCCTACGCTTAAGCCCGGAGTTTCCGCTAAGATTGTGAGCGGTGAAGCCGAATCTAAGCCGGTAAAAATGACAGGTTATGCGCTTCCGGCGCATATTCCGGAAGAATACAGCCTTCCGGGGGTTGTTCCTGTAACGGTAGGCGCAGTTATAAACACGGATTCAGAACGTTGGGACGGGAAATTGCCGGATTCCCTATATGTTATAATCGGTTCCCAAAAGCTGGCCGGGCGGATTGCGCAGGCAGACGGGAAGATATTAAGGGAAAACCGTATCCTGATTGATCTGAACGGCAGCCAGTCATTTGAATCGACGCAAAAGCGCCTGACATCTGTTTTTCAAAGGAATTATATGCAGTATCGTTCCGGTTTTGAGAAGCGGCAGCAGGAATTGCACACTCTGACGCGTCAGCTTTGCACATACGGCGTTTTATTTTTGATTATTTTATTTCTTTTTTTGCTGATTCAGGTTTATTTCGGGCAAATACAAAATGAGCGTCGTACCGGGAAATACCGCTTGCTGAGGCAGCTTGGCATGGAATGGACAAGGCTGCGGTTTCTTTGTGTGAAAGAACGTTTTTTACAGGCTTTGTGGATGGGGTTTAGTATTCCCTGCTGCTTTTTGGCGGTTTTGGCCGGAAATTTACTGGAACAAAGTTCTTTTACAGGCGCACAGGGCAAAGGGACAGAATTGTTATCGGAAGGAGTTTATTCCTGGTCGGAACTATTGCAGGCCAATACCGACAACCGTTTTTTGCTTTCGTTTGAATTTGCGGCCCGTTCCGTTCGCCTGCCGTATTTGGCGGTTATGGTTGCGGCTTTGATACTGGCGCTTACATTTATTTCATATCTGTCTATCAGAAATTTTATAAAAAAGGAGAAATTAAGATGAAAAGAGTATTAGAATGCAAAGACATATCCAAAACGTATGGAAATGATAAAATCAAAGTGCAAGCTTTAAAAAAATGCAGTCTTTCATTTGGCCAGGGAGAATTTGTGGCGATTGTAGGCAAAAGCGGTTCCGGTAAATCCACCCTGCTTAAAATTTTAGGTACGCTCGATGCGCCGGATGAAGGCGAAGTGCTTCTTGACGGAGAAAATATCCTGCATTTGCCCGATAAAAAACTCTCGCAGATCAGGCGCAGGAAAATCGGTTTTATTTACCAGGATTACAGCTTGTTTCCGGAATATACGGCATACGAAAATATTATAATGCCGATTCATTTGGACGGCCGTAAAGAAGATAAAGAAAGCGTTTTGCAGATATTATCAACGCTTGGGATTTTAGACTGCAAGGATAAGTTTCCGTCCGAAATGTCCGGCGGGCAGCAGCAGAGGACAGCAATTGCCAGAGCGCTTTGTATTTCGCCGGCAGTAATTTTGGCGGACGAACCAACCGGAAATCTGGATGCGGAAAACGCAAATGAAGTAGTAATGCTGATGAGCAAGGCGGCCAGGCTTTATAACCAGACGATTATTATGGTGACGCATGACAGGCAGATGGCCGATTATGCGGATCGGATTTTGGTAATTTCAGACGGGGTTATAGGAAGTTGATATTACAGTGAAAGCTGCCGGCAAAGATGCGCCAGCCAGAGGACGGCGCCGGAATTATCCGAAAAAGCAGCTGATTGTGGGCGTATGAAAGCGCGTTTTGCGGATTAAATGGCAGTTTTGGCTTTTATTATGCTCTGGTGTTGTGTATAATGATGTTAATGTAAAAGAAGTGTAAAGTGGCGCTAGTACTGCATCCGGACAGAAATTGAAGTCTGGAACCATCTGCTTCGCACTATTGCGTCGTTAAAGTTTCTAGACGATGCCACCGCATCGCCGTCGAAATTTTGCCTAGCACTGGCACAAAACAGGTGTCTCCAAACTTCAATTCCTGTTCGGATGCAGTACTAGCACTGGCACAAAGCAGTTGTCTCCAAACTTCAATTCCTGTTCGGATGCAGTACTAGGTTCTATGGTATAAAAATATACCATATATAGTACATCCTGTCAACAAGAGATCTATATATGGTATTTATCTTATTATATATCTTATTCCGGGAAATATTCTGATTTCTTGGGACTTTGTACTTTTTCATTCTTCTTCCGAGATTACAAATGTACGAAAGGACGTTAACAGATAAGCATCGCATCCCCAAAACTAAAAAACCGGTATCTCTCCTTCACTGCCGCATCATAAGCCGCAAGCACTTGTTCTCTGCCTGCAAGCGCCGATACCAGCATTACAAGCGTCGATTCCGGCAAATGAAAATTAGTAATCAGGCCGTCAATTATTTTAAAGTTGTACCCGGGATATATAAAGATTTCCGTCCAGCCGCTTTTTGCTTTTACCGTTCCGTCCCGTTCTGCCGCAGACTCCAACGTCCTTGTACTTGTCGTCCCTACCGCAATCACCCGTCCTCCGTTTTGCTTCGTCCGGTTAATCTTCTCTGCGGCGCCCTCTCCTATCTCATAAAACTCCGAGTGCATATGATGCTTTAACACATCCTTCTCCTTGACCGGACGGAATGTCCCAAGCCCGACGTGAAGCGTCACCTCTGCAATTTCCACTCCCATTTCCCGCACCTGCTGCAGAAGTTCTTTTGTAAAATGCAGCCCTGCCGTAGGCGCTGCCGCAGAACCGTCGTACTTGGCATACACGGTCTGGTAACGGTTTTTATCCTGCAAAGGATGCGTAATATACGGCGGCAGCGGCATCTGCCCCAGCCTGTCTAATATTTCTTCAAAAATCCCGTCATACGTAAACCGGATCAAACGGTTGCCTTCTTGGGCAACGCCGACTATTTCGCCTTTCAAAATCCCGTCCCCGAATACAATCCTTGCCCCAGGCCTGGCTTTTTTGCCGGGCTTTACCAGAGTTTCCCATACGTCGCCTTCCATACGCTTTAACAGCAGTATTTCAATCTTAGCGCCCGTGTTCTCCTTGCTTCCGTACAAACGCGCCGGGATTACTTTTGTATTGTTGATTACGAGACAATCCCCGGACTTTAGATAATCGGTCACTTCATAAAACTTACGGTGCGTTATCTCCCCGGAATCCTTATTTAAAACCATCAGCCTTGAGCCGGAACGATCCAAAAGCGGATCCTGCGCAATCAATTCATCCGGCAGTTCATAATAAAAATCTTTTACGTCCATATTTCTCCCATCATTCTAAAACGTGTTTGAAAATCCACAGCCGGATTTCCAAACACGTCCCGTACTCAATTCCACTTCAATTTATAAGACCCGGAAGCTAAGGCATTGGCCTGCTCCATTTTAATATAATATTTACCTGGCGGCATCCCTTTCTTTTTGTCGTTTTGCCCCTCGGACTGCATAATCGTAACCTTCTGCCCGGCCGTATAGGAAATATTACGCGAACCAAGCCTCCGCTTTCCTGCAAATACTGTCATCTTAAAACTGCCTGTGGTATTGGCGCTGTAATACAGGCGAATTTTCTGCTTTTTTGCCAGATCGATCCGATACCAGTCCGCAGCGGAACTATTTGCCGGGATAAGCCCCGTCCTGGCTTTATTTTTATTTAGCTTTTTGGCCTTTGCCCTGGATATACCGGATACGTCCTTGATCTTTGTAAATTTACGGGTAATCTGCACAGCGTTTTCCGCCCGGATCCGCAAATAATACTCCTGCCCTTTTGACAGGCCAAACGTAAACGCACGCCAAATGTTTTTCGCCGTGTGCGCCGTGTTGTAAAATATTGTATTCGGCGACAAGGCTCTTGATTTTGTGCTGTTATATAGCGCAATATAGCCCCTTGCCCCGCCTTGCGTGCCGTCCGGATCCGATACCTGCACAGTCAGGCAGCCGTCTGCAGACGATTTGTATTTCAGCCAGGTGTACTCGTCCGACACCGCGTAGCTTTTCTCTTCGGAAATGACAACCGTTTTCTCTTCGTTAAAATTATATTCCTTTTCTTTTTGCTTTTCCTTGTCCGCTGCAAACGCCATTTGCGGCAGCATAAAAAGCAAAAAGAAAATTGCCAGTACTCCTCCGATTTTGCGCTTGTTCCCCATGCCTGTCCCTCCATGCCAATTTTCTGCTGTAAGTTTGGACTAGTACTGCATCCGAACAGGAATTGAAGTTTGGAGACACCTGCTTTGTACCAGTGCTAGGCAAAATTTCGACGGCGATGCGGTGGCATCGTCTAGAAATTTTAACGACGCAATGGTGCGAAGCAGATGGTTCCAGACTTCAATTTCTGTCCGGATGGAGCACTAGAACCAAACCGTTGTTTTCAGTATAACACATTCCCTTCACAGAGGTTTTAATTTTTTATTAAAATCAGTACCATTTTAAGGTATAAAATCCGGAGGAAACACTGTCTGCACGTTCTACTTTCACATAATAATTCCCCGGCTGTACGCGTTCTATCGTATATGCGCGGTTCTCCGCTTCATCCCCCTGTACGACATAACGCTTTGCCGTATTCAGATAAGAGCCTGAGAACGTAAGCTGGATCTTCCCGCTGGCTTTGCCGGAAAAATAAAAGTTCAAATACTGCTTCTTTGGCACTGTAACCTTATACCAGTCCGCCGTATTGTCCCCCGCCGCCATAATACCTTTGGCCAGCTTGCCCTTCGCTAAGTTCTGCGCATTTGCTTTTTTATTCGCGTAACTCTTGCTTGTTTTTGTAAACTTGCATTTTACGGATACCGCTCCCTCAGCCGCTACCCGCAGATAGTATGTCGTTTTCTTCTTCACGCCGTACACAACGGTATAAGAAGCGGCGGCGCCTGCCGTATTATATGCATAGTCGCCGGAAAGGGGCGTCTTCTTCTTCGCGTCATACAAGCTAAAAAGCCCGGAAGCTGCGCCGGACGCGCCTTTCTTTTGCGCCGTAACGGTAATATAGCCATGGTTCGGCGCTTTGTACTTGATCCAGGTATATTCCTGCGTATGCGAAAAATCATCTTCCTGCGCTATCACAACCGTCTTTTTCTTGTTAAAATTTCCTGTGGCTGCCGACGCTTCCACTGGGCAAAAAACAGCAAACAGCAAAACGGCGCACAAGGCCAGGCTGATTTTGCCGGCAAAATCTTTGAAATATCTCATATGCGATCCTCCTAAATCATGTTCCACTTCACGGTATATTCTCCGGAGGAAGCTTTATTAAAACGTTCTACCCTGATATAATATACGCCGCGCTTTAAGTTATATTTCTTCTTGCTGCCGGGCGCTTTAAGAAAATATGTCATTTTGTACTGAATCTGGTTTCTGGATAATATCCCGAAAGCATTCTTTGTAAACATAGTTCCCGTACTGTCGCAAAACGTCACCCGGATCCCGTCGGCCACGTTTGTGCCGTTCCATCCATTTGTTTTTGCAGAGCAGGTTATTTCTATTTTTTTGCTTTTTGTCAGATTTATCTTATACCAGTCCGCCGTTTTGTCCCCGGCAACCACTACGCCCTTCACTGTTTTGCCATGCGCCAGCAGTTTTGCTTTTTTAAAGGTTTTTCCTGCATTCTTTTTGATAGAAGATACGGCTGCCCGCAGCTTAACTCCCCCGGAACTTTCCACCCTGAAATAATACGCCGAACCTGCTTTTACGCCATAAGTTACCGTACGCCTGGCTTCATTCCCGGCAGTTTCATAACGGTCAGCCGTATTGTCGATCACTTTTTTGGATGCATTGCATAATACAATGTTGCCATACGTATCTTTGGCTACAGAAGACGCGTTGGACGCCGCAATGGTAATGGAACCCGTTTTTTTCGGCTGAAAACGGATCCAGTGAAATTCTTTGTTCTTAGAAGCCTGCCTGCAGGCATCGTCTGTAATCGTAATCTCGGTTATCCCCGTACCGCCAAAAGAGTACTCCGCTGATTTAGCTTCATCCGGAATAACCGCTATTATAGAAAACAGCGTCGCCGCTGCCAGAATAAGGCTTACCGCTTTGCACGACAAAAGGCTCCTCTTCCGTTTCTTTTTTCTTTCTTCCATATCCCACGATCCTTTCCACATAGGTTTGCAACCATTCATTTACTCCCCTATTGTATCATATCGGCAGGATTTTTCAACCGCTACTTTCTAAGCTCAATCCCCATATGTTCAAGCGCCTTTAAAATCCGTTCCATTGCGCCCGTAATATCCGCTTCTTCCAGATTTTTCTCCTTCCCGCGGAATGTCAGGGAATATGCAAGCGATTTAAACCCGGGCTTAATCTGGCTGCCCTCATAAATATCAAACAGCGCGTAGCGTTCCAGGTAAGCGCCTCCTTTTGCGTCGAACACCTTCTCGATATCCCCCGCCAGAATCTCCTTTGGCACAACCATGCTGATATCGCGGTTTGACGCCGGGAACTTCGCGATTCCCCGGTACTTACGTCCAAAATCCGCAGCCGCCGTAATTTCCGGCATATCCAGTACCGCCACATACACGCGGTCCTTTATCGAATAATTTGCCGCCACAAGCGGATGGACTTCCCCGAGATAGCCTACGGCCGTCCCTTTATAAAAAATATCCGCCTGCCGTCCCGGATGCAGATACGGCCTTCCCGCGCCCGGATTGTATTCCGGCTTTTCAAACATGCCGGTTTTGGCAAAAAATTCCTCCACGACGCCCTTTAGCGTAAAGAAATCCCCTTCCCCGTACATGCCAAGCGTAAACTGCATCCGCTCGATGGGCAGTTCTGTTACCGGAACCTGATTGGGCAGGTAAATATTGCCCAGCTCATACAGACGCACGTCCTGATTCCTGCGGTTATAATTCGTAGACAAAGACGTCAGCATTCCGTTTAACGGCGTCGTGCGCATAATACTGAAATCCTCGCCCAGCGGGTTTAAAATCGTCACGGCATCGCGAAGCTTAGAATCCGCCGGAATGCACAGCTTATCAAACACCTTCGGGCTTTCAAAGGAATAGCACATTCCCTGGGAAAACCCGCAGTACTCCGCCACGTCCCTTGCAATCTGCTCAATCCGAAGCTTAAGAGACAGCTTCCCCGTCGTCGCTTCCCCGTCCGGCAGCGTCGTGGGGATATTGTCATAGCCGAAAAACCGCGCCGCCTCTTCGGCAATGTCCGCGCCGCACTCCAGATCCTGCCGCCAGGACGGCACGAGAATCTCATTCGTCTCTTTGTCATACGAAAGTTCCAGCCGTTCAAAATAAGAAAGCATATCCTCCGCCGCAATCTGCGTCCCCAAAAGCCGATTGTACTTCTCCGGTTCAAACGGAATACGCCTGCCTTCTTTTTTGACCGGATACACGTCGACTGCGCCGCCGATCACCTCGCCTGCGCCCAGTTCTTCAACCAGCTGGCAGGCGCGGTTCATCGCTTCCATCGCGTTGTTCGGATCCAGCCCCTTTTCAAATACGGAAGACGCATCGGTGCGCAGCCCGATCTTTTTACTGGACAGACGGATATTTGTGCCGTCAAAGCAGGCCGCTTCAAACAGCATGCATTTCACGCTGTCGGTAATCATGGAATTTTCGCCGCCCATAATGCCGGCAATCCCGACCGGTTTTTCGGCGTCGCAGATCATCAGCACGCTGTCGTCTAACTTCCGCTCCTGCCCGTCTAAGGTCACAAACGTTTCGTCCTTTGACGCGCGCCTTACGATAATCTCTTTTCCGGCAATCGTATCCAGATCATACGCATGCATCGGCTGGCCGTATTCCGCCATAACATAGTTTGTAATATCGACCAGGTTGTTGATTGGGCGGATGCCCTGCGCGGCCAGGCGGCGCTGCATCCACTTCGGGGACGGGGCAATTTTGATATTTTTGACCGCCCTCGCCACATAGCGGGAACACAAATCCGCATCCTTTACCGTCACCTTGATATAATCGTTCACATCCTCGCCGTTGCCCGTTTCCGTTACCTCCGGCAGCTTCAATTCCCTGCGAAACGTCGCCGCCGCTTCCCTTGCGATACCGATTACCGAAAAGCAGTCCGCCCGGTTGGAGGTCACCTCGTATTCAAATACGGCGTCATGCAGCCCCAAAAGCCCGACGGCGTCCGCTCCCACCGGGACGTCCTCTTTAAAAATATAAATCCCCAGTTCCGGCGCTTCCGGATACATCTCGCGGCTTGAGCCGAGTTCTTCAATCGAACACATCATACCGTCGGATTCTATGCCGCGCAGCTTGCCTTTTTTGATTTTTATCCCGCCCGGCGTAACGCTTCCGTCATGGCCGCCTGCGACTCGCCCGCCGGAAAGCACAACCGGGACTTTGTCCCCTTCCGACACGTTCGGCGCTCCGGTTACAATCTGGATCGCTTCCTCCCGACCGATATCTACCTGGCAGACAATCAGCTTGTCGGCGTCGGGATGGCGTTCAATTTTTAAAATCTGCCCGACAACGATTTGTTCCAGATCCGCGTCTAATTTCCGATAGCCCTCCACCTTTGTCCCGGAGAGCGTCATCGCGTCCATATATTCCTGTTCCGTCACGTCAAGCCCCGGAACCATTGCTTTTATCCATTCCAATGAAGTATTCATCTTACATCCTCCTGACCTTAGAATTGTTTTAAGAACCTGCTGTCGTTTTCATAAAGCAGGCGCATATCGTCAATTTCGTATTTTAAGAGCGCAATCCGCTCTAAGCCCACGCCAAACGCAAACCCGGAATACCGTTCCGGATCAATCCCGCTCATCTTAAGCACCTTCGGGTGCACCATGCCGCAGCCTAAAATCTCGATCCAGCCGCTGCCCTTGCAGAACCGGCACCCCTTGCCGCCGCATTTAAAACAGGTCATATCCACTTCCGCGCTCGGCTCCGTAAACGGGAAATGGTGCGGGCGGAATTTTACCTTCGTGTCCGCCCCAAAGAGTTCCCGGACAAATTCCTCCAGCGTGCCTTTTAAATCCGCAAACGTAATGTGCTGATCCACCACCAGCCCTTCGATCTGGTGGAAGGAAGGCGAATGCGTCGCATCCACCTCGTCCGAACGGAATACGCGTCCCGGCGCAATCACGCGAATCGGAAGCTTTCCCTGTTCCATCACGCGCACCTGCACGGGCGAGGTCTGCGTGCGCAGTACGATTTCGTTGTTGATATAAAACGTATCCTGCTCGTCCTTTGCCGGATGGTTCGCCGGAATATTGAGCGCTTCAAAATTGTAGTAATCCAGTTCTACCTCCGGGCCTTCCACTACTTCGTAGCCCATCCCGATAAAAATACGCTCCACCTCTTCCAATGCAATCGTATTCGGATGCCTGTGGCCGACCCGGTTTTTTTTGGCCGGAAGCGTTACGTCAATCACTTCGTCTAAAAGGCGCCGCTCCAGTTCCTTCGCTTCAAGCGCCGACTTCGCCTCCTCTAATTTCTGCTCAATCTCGGCGCGCACTTCATTCACCAGCTGCCCGAACGCCGGACGCTCCTCCGGAAGCAGATCCTTCATGGATTTCATAACGGCCGTCAGTTCGCCCTTCTTGCCAAGGACTGCCACCCGCACGTCGTTTAGCTTGGTCAGGCTGTCGGACGCAATCATCTTCTGGATGGCTTCGTTTTTGATTTTCTGCAATTTTTCTTTCATAACATATCTCCTTTTTCTTTTTCTCTGCAAAAAAGCAGAATGTTCGCTTTTTATGGATATAAAATATAAAAGGAGCCATCCGTCCCTGGTTCTAGGGACGGATAACTCCGTGATACCACCCTGGTTCCCGGAAAAATTCCGGGCGCTCATTCTATGCGTAACGTGCACAAAACGTTATGGGCTACCATAAAAATCCGTTCACCCATACTGCTCCGGTGCGAATATTCGGCGTTCCCCTTACATGAAAAAGCTTACAGCCGGCGGCTTTTTCTCTCTGCTATGTGTGAGGAGGCTTACTGGACACCTTCCTTGCATGTTCCTGTATTGTATTCATCGCTTGGTTTATAGTAGCATAGCTTTTGGAGAAATGCAAGAATGAAATGCAGAAATTTCACATCGGGAGCATTTGCATAATCTTCTGTAAAAGCAAATATACCGTAGTCGCAAAATACGCCGGACAAAGATCTTGTTTTTCCAGATGCAGCGCATCCGCCCGCCGAATTGCTTCTCTTACATTTTCATCACTATAATCCATAAAAGAAATATGCTTTTTATCTTTTAAAGGCGCACCCAATTCCTTGAGCCTGATTTGGAAATGATTTGTTTTTTCATAAGGATGCGCCTCGTTTACTGCAAATGCGCAGTCTTCTTTTGTCGGATCTTGGACGTACTTTACTGAGCATCTTCTGCTGATCCGGTGTTCTGTATTTGGGAACAGTGAATACCGCATCCTCCGCAACTGAAACAAATTGAATTTTTGTCTTTATTTCACTATAAATTTCGGATATCCGAGCAAAATATTCTTCTTCCGTAACACTGCCTTCCAATGCAAGAAAGATTATTTTACTACTCACCGGCCTGACGGGGCGATACGGCCTTTCTACGGAAAACGGGATCCTACTTTTCATAAGCGGCATTAAAACACCTCCCTAATCATCGGAACTGCGCCAAATCTGCCGCTTAAATAAGCTTTTAATGTATCTTGCCCTTCTTTTATCTGAAAATCCGAAAACGGCTTTAAAACCGATTCCCCCAATCCGTTTTTTTCGATAAACCAAATTTCGTCCTGTCGAAAATCGCGCAGATTAATTAAATTGACATCATGTGCCGTAAAAATAATCTGACTGTCTCCGTCTTCTGCATGAAATGCAAATTCTCTCAGCAAAAACTGGGATAGTTTTGTATGCAGGCTCCTGTCAATCTCGTCAACAAAATATACGCATGCATTTTTACCGACTGTAAAAAGCATAGGGAGCAAATCACTCCTCCTTATAGTGACAGTTTTATTATTTCATCTGTCTACCATAAGGGGAGCAT
>OFGG01000187.1_pt1 | contig 55979 bp, 39 predicted proteins | sample 1521701 | NCBI WGS metagenome assembly OFGG01 (sample SAMEA3504081, study PRJEB24116) | mouse gut metagenome | biome: mouse gut; feature: mouse-associated habitat; material: faeces | place: Denmark | collected 2011
CAAGTCCTCGATGTCATCCTCTGAATCCTCATCGTCGTCATCATAGCCTTTGTAAGAGACACTGTGCTCTCTGGATTTGAGCAGCAGCAAGCCGATCACTGCCACCAGTATAATGATAATCACAACTAACACAATGACGGAGACAAGCCCACCCGGCACCCGTGTCGGTATGTCTATCCCTTCCATCGCATAGACATATGGCTGGCAGATTCCCCTAGAGATATTCACAAGTGCCCAGCCCTGCTCACCGGTCGGCATCTGTGCGTAGCAGATAATATACCCTGCTTCATTTTGATAGCCTTTATACTCCTGCCCGTCATTTGGCAGCGTGAACTTAAACTCCTTAAATCCCTGCATCACATAAGGCGGCTCCTCCTCCACATTGATCGGCTGGAAGGTGCTTGGCTGCGGAGCTGGCTCTGGCTGCTCGTCCGGCTGCGGTTCTGGCTCTGGCGCGGTTTCCTCCGGCTGCGGCTCATCAGGATTGACCTCACCGTTAATCTCAGAGGACGCCGGGTCAGAGGGCACATTCTCAAATGTCACCAAGTCTGAACGGACATATCCTGTCACTTCTTTCTCCTGATATGTAAAAGACACCTGATACCACTTCATCTTATCGCTGCCTGTCGTTTCACCCTTTATCGTCAAAACCGTTCCACGGTTTTGGGTTCCCACAAGCTCACTGTCTGCGGAGGCTTCTTTGCGGATATTTGCCTTGTTGATCACTACTGCTTTTTTGGCATCTGTAGCGGTGGCTGGCGGCGCAGCGGTATCTGTCCCCGCAGAACTTGCCCCCCCGTCAACAGTCTTTAACGACGCTCCGTCCTTGAGCTTTATCAGATTTGCCCTGATATACCCCTTGGTGTTTGCATCTACATAAACCTGATACCACACTTGTTTGTCCGTGCCCGTCGTCTGGCCTATGATATCAACCGTCTTGCCCTTCGCCACGCTTCCGAGCTGCTCGCTGTTTTGATCTGCCGCTGCCCTGATTCTTGCACTTTCCACAATCACTGTTCCCTGCTCATCGGCAAAACAGATCATACCGATGCTCATTACCATGCTAAACAGCAACACGATAGATGCTGCAATGTGCTTAAACCTGTTTCTTCTGTTCTCTTTCATCTCTATACTCCCCGTCTACGCCTCATCTATCGCTTTTCCGATATCATGGCGCATATACTTATTGTCAAAGTCAACCCACGCCGCCGCCGCGTAAGCGTTCGCCCGTGCTTCTTTCAAATCGGCACCCTTTGCGGTCACGCCCAGCACGCGTCCTCCGTTTGTGACAAATCTGCCGTCCGCATCTAGTTTTGTGCCCGCGTGGAAACAATAATACCCTTCTTTGTTGTCAAAGTTTTCAAGCCCTCTGATCTCAAGCCCCTTCTCATAGCTGACAGGATAGCCGTCACTTGCAAGCACAACGCAGACTGCTGCATTGTCCTCAAACTGGAGATCAACCGTGTCAAGTTTCCCATCAATACACGCTTCCATGACATCAATGATATCATTTTTCATGCGGGGAAGCACGACCTGCGCCTCCGGGTCGCCGAATCTGGCATTGTATTCTAGCACTTTTGGTCCGTTTGGCGTCAGCATCAGGCCAAAGAAGATAATCCCCTGAAATGGCCTGCCCTCTGCTGCCATCGCATCCACTGTCGCCTGATAAATGTGCTCTTGGCAGTACTTATCCACCTCCGCCGTGTAGAACGGGCTTGGCGAAAATGTTCCCATGCCGCCCGTATTCAATCCCTGATCGCCGTCCTTTGCACGCTTGTGGTCCTGCGCGGAAGTCATGGTCTTGATCGTCCTGCCATCTACATAAGACAGCACGGACACCTCGCGGCCCGTCATAAACTCCTCGATAACCATGCGGTTTCCTGCCGTGCCAAACTGTTTGTCCAGCATGATCGAGCGGACACCGTCCCTTGCCTCCTCCAGTGTATTGCAGATCAGCACGCCCTTCCCGAGCGCCAGTCCGTCCGCCTTTAGCACAATCGGAAACTGCGCAGTCTCCAGATAGGCAAGCGCCTGCCCGGCGTCCTCAAAATTCTCATATGCCGCCGTCGGGATATGGTACTTTTTCATCAAATCTTTGGAAAACGCTTTAGAGCCCTCAAGAACCGCCGCATTTTTCCGCGGTCCAAACACTCTCAGCCCAGCAGCCTCGAACACATCGACCACGCCGCCCACCAAGGGATCATCCATGCCGATGATCGTGAGATCAATCTGCTGCTCGACTGCAAAGGCGACAAGTTTGTCAAACTCCATCGCGCCAATCGCCACACACTCCGCAATCTGCCCAATTCCGGCGTTGCCGGGTGCACAGTAGATTTTGTCAACCTTTGGGCTTTTGGAAACGCTCGTGGCAATCGCATGTTCCCGTCCGCCGCTTCCTACGATTAAAACTTTCATTCTGGTATTTTGTCCTTTCTATATAAATCACCGGACAACTCATCGACCTGTCCGTTCGCTATCATATGAATCGCCTGCGGCAGTATCACCCACTCTGCCTGTTCCATCACACGCTGCTGAAGCGCTTGGGGCGTATCACCGGGCAGTACCTCCACTGCCTTCTGCAACAAAATCGGCCCTGTGTCAGTCCCCTCATCTACAAAATGAACGGTGGCGCCCGTCACCTTGACGCCCCTTTCCAAAGCCGCCTCATGTACCCGCAGCCCATAATAGCCTTTCCCGCAAAAAGAAGGAATCAGCGCTGGATGAACATTAATGATGCGCCCCTCATACCGCTGGATCATCGCTGGGGGAAGCACCACCAAAAATCCCGCAAGCACGATCAAATCGGGTCTTGCCTCGTCCACGCACCGCAGAAACGCCTCGTTAAACAGCGCTCTGTTTTCATAGTCCTTCGGCGACACGCAGGCAGTGTCTATCCCTTTATTTTTTGCCCGCTCAAGCGCATAGGCGCCCTTGTTGTTGCTGATCACGCTGACAAGCTGCGCATTGGTAATCCTGCCCGCATCTATGGCATCTATAATAGCCTGTAGATTGGTGCCGCCGCCTGACACGCACACACATACTCTCAGCATATTGTTACTCCTTTTTCGCCGTCTTTGATCTCACCGATGACAAAACATGTCTCTCCGGCATCTTGCACAGCCTGCACCGCCTTGTCCACCTTTTCAGCCTCGACGGCGACAATCATGCCTATGCCCATATTGTACGTGTTGTACATCATATGCTCCTCGATTCCGCCCTTTTCCTGCAACAGCTTAAAGATTGGCGGCACCTCATAACTGTCCTTGTGAATGACAGCATGTACACCGTCGTGCAGCATTCTCGGCACATTCTCATAAAAACCGCCGCCTGTGATATGGCTGCATGCCTTGATGGTGACACCGGCGTCCTTAATGTTCTTTAATGCCTTGACATAGATAATCGTCGGCTCAAGCAGCGTCTCCCCAAGTGTCCTGCCCAGCTCTTCATAGTACGTATTCAGACTTTCCTTTGTCATCTCAAACACTTTTCTGATAAGGGAAAATCCATTGCTGTGCACCCCGCTTGACGCGATGCCAAGCAGCACATCTCCCGCCTTGAGATCCGCCCCTGTGATCAGTTCCTTCTCGTCAACCACACCGACTGCAAACCCTGCAAGATCGTATTCATCTTCGGGCATCAGCCCCGGATGCTCTGCGGTCTCGCCGCCAATGAGCGCTGCGCCGCACTGCTTGCAGCCCTCAGCCACCCCCTTGACAATCGTCGCAATCTTCTCGGGCTCATTCTTTCCACACGCAATATAATCAAGGAAAAATAATGGTTCACCGCCTGCACAGGCAATATCATTGACACACATTGCCACACAGTCAATGCCGACTGTGTCATGCCGGTCCATCAAAAATGCCAGCTTTATTTTCGTTCCAACCCCGTCTGTCCCAGAGACAAGCGTCGGCTTTTCCATATTTTTGATCTTTTCCAGCGAAAAAGCTCCTGAGAATCCGCCGATTCCGCCGAGCACCTCCGGGCGCATCGTCTCTTTTACATAGTTCTTCATCAGCTCAACAGACTGATATCCGGCTTCTATATCAACACCTGCGTTCTTGTAATCCATAATTTCCTCCTTCATTCTGTTTACTTTTTCAAATATTCCTGACAGCCAGTTTCCTGAAGTTTTTCGTCCTTTGCCTCAACCTGCGCCTTGAGCTTCGCACTGTACTCCTTTAATTTTGCAAGCAGGCTGTCATCTGATACCGCAAGAATCTTTGCCGCCAAAAGTCCCGCGTTTGCACCGCCGTTGATTGCCACGGTCGCCACTGGAATGCCTGATGGCATCTGCACAATGGAATACAGTGAATCGCGGCCGCCAAGCGATGTCGTGTGCATCGGAATGCCAATCACGGGCATCGGGAAAATCGCCGCGCACATGCCCGGCAGATGGGCAGCCATTCCCGCCCCGGCAATGATCACCTTCAAGCCTCTCTCCTCCGCAGTCTTTGCATACTCAAAAAACACATCTGGCTCTCTGTGGGCTGAGATAATCCTCATCTCATAGGAAATGCCCAGCTCATCTAAGATTTCCGCCGCCTTCGCCATAATGGGCATATCTGAATCAGACCCCATTACAATACCAACCTGTGCCATAACACTCCTCCTTTTCTTCAATCTCTTATAGAGTACAAACAATACCTTCATATGTCAATAAATTCTTCTAAATTTTGACAAATTTTCATAATTCTCAATGCTCAAACGGTGCATTCAGCTCCTGCGTGCCCTCCAGCACAAACCTGCCGTTCTCGATAATCGTGTACGCCGTGCCTGCCTTGTCATACGCTGTGATGGACCCCAGCTCGTCATAGGGAATGGTAATATCCGTATGACATGCAAAATATGCCTTGGACGGGTCTGTCTTTCTCAGGACAGAGATGGCGTTATCCTTTGCCACGATCTCCTTTCCGTCCTCGTTGTACACCCTGACTTCCTCGCTTCTGCAATAACAGGTATCTCCCACCGCAAAATGCGGTCCTGTCTTTTCGGCGATCAGGATTGGGAAAAGATTGGCGATATTGTACTTTTTGGCAGTCATATAGGCTGTCGTGTTGGTTCCGATTGCAAATTCTCCCATCGGCAGCGCATCGTGGTTGTGCAGTACATTTTCCTTAATATACGCCTTGTTTTTCTCCTCATCTTCGAAATTCCTGCAGGTGTACGCCGCCGTCATGCCATCTTGAAAATCAATCTCTAAGTCATGGTATTCCAGCTCATTCAAAAATACGCGGCTGACATGGAGTTTGCCGTTTGTGCCCTCAAGCACCGGTGAGGTGAACACTTCCCCAACTGGAATATTGACATCGGCAACACAGTTTTCAAAAATAGATTCCTTATCGGGATTTTCGAGCGGGTAAAGCGCAACGCGCAGATCAGTCTTATTCCCCTTCATGCCCTTGATTTCCACATAAGACGCCTTGTCCAGCGTGTTGATGATCGTCGCCTGTATGCGCTCATACGTCTTATAATCCAATGTGTTTAACCGTATGGTCTCATCAAATATCTCTGTAAAATGCGCTCCGATGTTCGGAACAGGGAAAGCGATAATCGTAAAACTCCGCTCCTCGTAATTGATATAGCTGCTGAGAATATCCTGTGATGCCCCTTGCAATTCTGCGGACATTTTCTGCTGCTCCGGGCTGAGCTTACATACTTCATTTTTGGGCGCCGGCGCAAACGGGCACTCGCCAAACACCTCGATCACCGCGGGGCCTGCATACACGCAAGCCTTCTCCTTCACCTGCTCACACGCAAGGCGGAGTACTTCTAGTTTCCTGTTCATCAGTTTTTTGTCCAGAAACAGTGCATTGTCGTCCTTGTGGTCGTACAAAAACTGCTTGCTGGCATCCGCACCAAAATAACCCCTTTTGCGAACGACGGATTTGTTAAAAATGGTGTTTAGGCATCTGTAAATCGTCGGATTCAGTCCCATTTTCTCAAAATTTTTGACTGCTGCCCGCACCACGCGCTCAAAGCCCAGCATATAATGTAGGTCCACTGTCTGCTTCGTGCTCAGATCTATATGTGCCTTGACGAATCCCAGACGGTACCCCTCCGTGTACGTGTCCGCCATGAGCTGAATGCGGTCCTCTGGCAGTGAATTTAGATACCGCGCCATCTCCTCGATCTCTGGCGACACATACTCCCCGTACTGGTATAAATATGACAAATCGTTCAAATCACTGTCCATCACGATTCTGACAGCAAAATCAAAGTCCGGATCAACCAGCCTGCCCATCTTTTCACGGTAAGCATTCTCTGAATAATCACTCACAAACCAGTACATTGTATCCCGTATATCATCTACGCTCGGCACTGCCGTCTCCTCCGGCAGCGTGAGCAGCTCTGTCTCGGATTCGAGATAGGCAAACGCATTATAAATCTCCACAAACAGCTCCATGCGAATGACCATGCCCTCATAGTCGGTCTCAAAAGCACACGGAATCATCGCCCGCATCTCTGTGTACAAAAACGAGAGCAGCCTGCCCATCTCCAGGCCAAACTTCTCACAGGCAAATGCCGGATTGGCATAGCTGCGCTCATAGTTCGTGCCGCAGATATCTTCATACAGTGCCCTGTTCTGCGCCCGCAACTCCTCCAAGCTTTTTTTCTTCGCTTTGTTATCACAGGCATCTATGACCATCAGGATAAAATCCGCCGTCTTTTTGAAATAATCCTTATAATCCAGCGCCACATCCTGCAATGCCGCAATTTCTCCGACTCTGCCGCAGGAAAGCGCATATCTCTCTTCTATAATATCCATCTCTAACTCACTCCTAAATATAATATTATACCACTTGCCGCCATTGTCACCACATTCAATAAAATACCTATAATCGGAAACACTCTGAAAATATCCTTCTCTGTCAGTGAACGTATTCCCAAAGCCAGCCCTGCCGCCGCATAGATCATGGCAAGCAGCACGACTGCGCCATACTGCATGAAGGCAGTCCCCCCGTTCAGATAGGTCAGATGCACCGCCAGACAGACAGAAACGCCGGCGATCAACCCCAGTATGGATGACATAATCCCCCACTTAGGATTTTTCTTATCTGTAAAAATATATCCTTCCTTGCCAAATATCTTAAACATCAAATCCCCCCGCTAAATCTGCATGGGAAATGGGCATTCCGTCTGAAATGCCCACCCTGCTAAGGAATTGTCCTAAAATAATATCTTTGATTTGCCGGTCAGAAGCCTGCCGCCGCTGATTAGAAGCATCACGCCGCTCGTCAGTCCCACGACAATGGATACCACCCCCAGCACAATCGAGAGCGCACCCGAACGCCCCATCGTCTTATAAATCCTCTCGTCCATCTTGATCCCCCGTTTCTTATTTTGCACCATACTGGGCATAATAGGTGTCAATCGCTTCTTTCATCTTATCATCAATGAGCACCCTGCCATTGTATTTTCTATTGTACAAGTGTTCGACAACCTCTTCCATCGTGACGATCGCACCCGTCTCAATCCCGTATACCTCCCGGATTTCTGCGAGCGCATTCTTCTGTGTCCTGCCGCGCTCCTGACGGTTTAAGCTCACCATCAGTCCCACCACGTCCACATTTGCCTGCTCTTTTAGTATTGGAAAGGTTTCCTCGATGGATTTTCCGGAAGTGGTGACATCCTCGATAATGACAACCCTGTCCCCGTCATTGAGATCGCTTCCAAGAAGGATTCCCACATCGCCGTGGTCTTTGATCTCCTTCCTGTTTGAGCAGTAGCGGATATCCCTGCCGTAGAGTTCACTGAAGGCCATCGTCGATGCCACCGCAAGCGGAATGCCTTTGTACGCCGGACCAAACAGCACGTCAAAATCCGTGCCGTAATTGTCATGAATCGCCTGCGCATAATATGCGCCGAGCCGCCTTAGCTGGGAGCCTGTGATATATGCACCTGCATTCATGAAAAAGGGGGACTTTCTCCCGCTCTTTAGCGTGAACTCGCCAAACCGCAGCACATTGCTGTCCACCATAAACTCAATAAATTCTTTCTTGTATTGTTCCATTTCCCCTTTACCTCCGTATTTGTTTATCTGTCAGCACTTGCAAACGCCTGATCTATATCTGCAATCATATCCAGCACTGCCTGTCTGGATGCATCTGCAAAATTCTCTGCGCCATATGCGCTGTACTTCTCATTCTGATATGCTGCGATAATTCCTCTTGAGGAATTGACAATCGCACCAAGCCGGTTCTCATCAAAAAAGTGTATCAGGTCTTTTCCAGATGCGCCCTGTGCGCCATACCCCGGCACAAGGATAAACGCGTGCGGCATGACTTTGCGCAGCACCTTTCCCTGCTCGGGATACGTCGCGCCAACCACAGCGCCCACACTGCTGTAGCCCTTCCTGCCCATGAGCTGTCCGCCCCACTCTTCCACCTTCATGCCGACAAGCTCATACAAAGCCTGCTCTGAAAAAGTGATGCCTCCAGTGCTTACCATGCGGTCCTGAAATTCGCCGCTGCTTGGATTCGAGGTCTTTACCAGCACAAAAATCCCCTTTTGTTCCTCCCGGCAGACATCAATAAAGGGCTGTACCCCGTCTGAGCCCAGATAGGGATTGACTGTCACAAAATCCTCGTCAAAGCCCGCACACAGGCTGCTGCCCACCTGCACTTTTCCAAGATGCGCTGCTGCATACGCCGCAGAAGTCGAGCCGATATCGCCCCGCTTGATATCGCCGATCACGACAAGCCCTTTCTCTTTACAGTACGCAACTGTCCGCTCGAACGCGCAAAGCCCCGGTATTCCAAACTGCTCATACATCGCAATCTGCGGTTTGACTGCCGGAATCAGATCATACGTCTTGTCAATAATCTCCTTATTGTACAGCCAGACTGCCTCCGCTGCCCCCTCAAGCGTCTCACCTTTTTGTGTAAATGCAGTCTTTTTGATGTGATCCGGCACAAACTTCATCATCGGGTCCAGCCCTACCACAATCGGCGCACCGGTCTTTTGAATTTTTTCAATGAGTTTATCAATCATGTTCCCCACTCCTATTGTTTTATCATTCTGCTTTTAAAAGTTCTGCATATTTCCTTATATTAGATACATTAACATACTTTTGCTCTGATTGTCCAGCAACAATTACAAGAGTCGGTGCCTGTCTGACGCCAAAACGGACTGCAAGGTCCATATTTTCCTCGGCATCTACGATGGTATAGTCCACATTTTGCAGGTATTTTTTTGCCAGACTGCAATTTGGACAGGTCTTTGTCGTAAACAGATAGGTATTATTTTTTTCCGAAGGTACTGCCTCTGCCAGCGCTTCCTCGCGCTTCTTGCTGTGCGGCGCTGCGTTCTTGACCAGATTCCCCATCCGGTATTCTGTCCTGTTTTGATACTCTTGCAGCTTGCCGTCATTCCAGTTCTGTACGGGTCTGTAGTAGCCTGTGATGCGGCTGTAAATCTCCGTCACACTGCCGCACTTAGGACAGGTCTTTTGTTCTCCTGCAAGATAGCCATGCTCGCGGCAGACCGAGTATGTGGGGGAGATCGTATAATACGGCAGCTTGTAATGCTCTGCGATCGTCCGCACCAGATTTGCCGCCGCCTTCCAGTCCGGGAGCTTCTCTCCCAGAAACGCATGAAACACTGTCCCAGAAGTATAGAGCGTCTGAAGCTCGTCTTGAATGTCGAGCGCATCAAAGATATCAGTCGTATAATCCACCGGCAGATGGGAGGAGTTTGTATAATATGGCTGGTCCCCCGCATGGCCCGCGGTAATGATGTCACACCACTTCTCCCTGTCATGCTTTGCAAGCCTGTAGGTCGTGCTCTCCGCCGGCGTCGCCTCGAGATTATACAAGTCGCCATACTGCTCCTGATAATCAGAAAGACGTTCACGCATATGGTTCAGCACTTCTTTTGCAAACTGCTGTGCCTCCCTGTGCGAGAGATCTTTTTGAAGCCATTTTGCATTGAGCCCCGCCTCATTCATGCCGATGAGCCCAATCGTCGAAAAATGGTTGTCAAACCTGCCCAGATACCGCTTTGTATACGGATACAGCCCCTCCTCCAAAAGCCTTGAGATCACGTTTCTCTTGATTTTGAGCGAGCGTGCGCTAATGTCCATCAGCCTGTCAAGCCTTCTGTAAAAATCCGCCTCATCTGACGCAAGATACGCGATGCGCGGCATATTGATTGTGACAACCCCCACACTCCCAGTGCTTTCTCCTGAGCCAAAGAAGCCGCCTGTTTTCTTGCGCAGCTCGCGCAGGTCCAGACGGAGCCGGCAGCACATGCTGCGGACATCCGAAGGCTCCATGTCGGAGTTGATATAGTTTGAAAAATACGGTGTCCCGTACTTTGCAGTCATCTCAAATAACAGGCGGTTATTCTCGGTGTCTGACCAGTCGAAATCCCGCGTGATCGAATATGTCGGAATCGGATACTGGAAGCCTCTGCCGTTGGCATCGCCCTCGATCATGGTCTCAATAAACGCCCTGTTGACCATATCCATCTCCGCCTTGCAGTCCCCGTACGTGAAATCCATCTCTTTGCCGCCCACCACCGCCGGAAGTCTGGCAAGGTCACTGGGCACCGTCCAGTCGAGCGTGATATTGCTAAAGGGCGCCTGCGTGCCCCAGCGGCTCGGCGTATTCACCCCGTAAATAAACGCTTCAATACACTTTTTCACCTCGCTGTACGCAAGATGGTCCGCTTTTACAAAGGGTGCAAGGTAGGTGTCGAAGGAGGAGAATGCCTGCGCGCCCGCCCACTCATTCTGCATAATTCCCAGAAAATTGACCATCTGGTTGCAGAGCACGGACAAATGCTTTGCCGGCGCCGAGGTAATCTTGCCTGTAATACCGCCAAGCCCCTCCTGAATCAACTGTTTTAGCGACCAGCCTGCACAGTACCCCGTGAGCATCGAGAGGTCATGAATGTGGATATCCGCATTTCTGTGCGCGCTGGCAATCTCCTCATCATAGATTTCAGAGAGCCAGTAGTTTGCGGTGACTGCCCCCGAGTTGGACAATATCAGCCCGCCCACAGAGTATGTAACCGTCGAGTTTTCCTTCACGCGCCAGTCCTCCACCTTCACATAGCTGTCCACGACCTCCTTGTAGTCGAGTATCGTAGACTTCATGTTGCGCATCCGCTCGCGCTGCTTTCTGTACAAGATAAACGCCTTGGCTGTATCAGTATAACCAGCCTGCTCCAACACCTTCTCTGCACTGTCCTGAATGTCCTCCACATGGACACTGCCGTCCTTCATCTTGCCCTGTATATCCGCTGTCACCCGCAGCGCAAGCAGATCAATAATATCTTGGTCATACTGCATCTGCGTCGCCTCAAACGCCTTGACCAGCGCCCCGCTGATTTTGTCCAGACAAAACTTTGCCACACTGCCATCTCTTTTTATAACCTGAACCATCTCGAAAACTCCTTCGCTTATTCATTTGCTTTTCACACCAAAGCATTGATGAATAAATCATAGCAGATTGGAAAATCGAAGTCAATCGAACACTACTAAATATCATGTATTTGTTTCGATCTAAATACAATATCTAGTGTTTTTGGCCATTTAGCGCGTTTTTAAAAAATCGTTTTCTTTTTTTGCCCGCGCATCATCAGGATATGCCTGCAAGTACTCCTGCATCAGCTTCTTCGCCTGTGCAAAGTCCCCCAAATACTCATTGGCGACGATCATATTAAACTTTAATTCCTGCAAATAATCCGAGGCGCCCATACCGATGCCGCTCTCAAACGCCTTGACTGCCTCCTCATACTTCTCCTGCTGCATCAGGCAGACCCCAAGGCTGTTGTAAATCGCCGCATTCGGTTCATTGGCGTCCAGATAGCTCTGGTATACGATCGCCGCATAGTTCTTATTGTCAAGTTTTTCGTAAGTCTGCCCTAAAATTAACGAGAGTTTGGAGTCGTTTCCGCTGATGGACGAATCCAGATAAATCCGCGCATTCTCATAGTCCCCCAAATAATAATACAGTATGCCGCGCTCACCCTCTGACAGCTTTTTCCCCTTCTCTGCCATAAATTCCTCCAAATATGTCTGCCCCTGCTCGCCAAATCCCGCCGCCTGCATCTCCACATAGGCGTCCGTCAGCAGCTCAAGATTATCCTTATCAAAAGAAAACGCCTGCTCAAAGTCGGCCACAGCCTCGTCATACCGGTTCTGCCGCAGGCGCGCGCAGGCGCGCAGATAATACGCATCCATCTCCTTTTTTCTGAGCGCGATCACCGCCGAGTAGATTTCCTCCGCCTGTGCATACTTGCCCTGCTTCATGTACGCAGATGCCAGATAATAGTTCGTATCATACTCTAGCGCGGTGAGCTGTTGCCCTGCATTCTCGATTGATTTGAGAAACGCGGTCTCCGCCTCTGCATAATTGCCCAGTCCCATGCAGGCAATCCCCTGCCCCCTGTAGGCAAGCTCAAAATCCTCATTGTTTAAAAGCGCCTGCTCGAAAAAGGACATCGCGCCCTGAAAGTCATACTGCTCTACCAGCTCCATGCCAGAAGCAATATTTTTATTTTCTGGCTTCTGGCCGCAGCCGCTTGCAGACAGCATTATGCAAAGCAGCATTGCCCCCGTTTTGGCGGCCCGAATCCGCCTTTTTTTTGCCCCCATTCCTGCCTTCAATGAAAAATATCTCCTCAGCCATTCTGTGTTTCCGCCCCTGAACAGACGGTACTCATGTTTTTTGATTGCAGAGCGGAGCCTGCGCGCGTCCACCCCTTTGAGAATCTTTTGCACCGTGCTGTCTGCCAGCGTCTTCTGGTAATTCTCCGCCAGCGCCTTTTGGTTGTGGCGGTACAGGTCTGCGTACTCCGCAAACAATGCTGACAGCACCTTTAGATAATGCACCTGCGCCCCCTCCTCCAATGTGCGGTCATTGCAGCGCCTCACGGCGTTCATATGAAAGTCATACAACTCGCCAAGAAAACCAAGACGCTCTGTCATGCTGTAGTTTTGGAATTGACGCCTGCCCTGCGGCATACAGTACAAAATCATCGCCTTGGTCAGCAGAACAGTCTCACAATGCTCAAAATACTCCACTACAAAGAAAAAATCCATACTGCCCGGCACATCGTTTCGAAATGTGATATGGTTGTCCCGGATAATATCGCTGCGAAACAGCTTGCCGCAGCAGCTCCCCAGCACAACGTCCACATACATCAGCCTTCTGGCCTCCTTTGCATCTGTTGAAATCACTTGGCGGAGGGGCAGCATCCGCGCCTTGAGCTTCCCCCTGCGGTTCATCGTGATGTGGCTGAATGCCACAAAATCCGCATACTCCTCCTCCACAGCCGCCTCAAGCTGCTCCCATGCGTCCTCACACAGCCTGTCACATGCCTCCATAAATAAGATATAGCTTCCCCGCGCCGACTCTATCCCCGCGCTGCGCAAATCCGCTATGCCCCCGTGCGCCCTGACCAGTTTGATGCGGCTGTCCCGCTCAAAATACCGGTTGACAATGGCGGCAGTCTCATCAGTGCTGCTGTGATGGACGACAATGCATTCCATTTCTATGGTATCCCTTGGACATCTGGTGACACTCCGAAGGCACGCCGCGATATACCTCTGCATATTCGGTGCAGAGATGATTACACTCAAATCCATAATTTTTCTCCTTTGATCACTTGTGAAAATGCGTCAGAACATTTCTGATGGTTTCTTGGAGCTCTTCGAGCTTAATCGGTTTGGAGATATGCGCGTCCATACCAGCCTCAATGGATCTTTTGTAATCCTCCTCAAAGGCATTTGCCGACAGCGCGATAATCGGAATCCGTGCCAGTTCCTTGTCTTCCAGACTGCGGATTGCCTTTGTCGCTGTATGCCCGTCCATGACTGGCATCTGAATATCCATCAGAATCAGCGAATAGTACTGCGGTGCTGAATTTTTGACCATCTCCACCGCGACGCTGCCATCGTTGGCCGTCTCAACGACATATCCCTCATCGCTGAGCAGTTCCTGTGCAATCTCACAGTTAATCTCATTGTCCTCAACCAGCAGAATCCGTTTTCCTTTGAGATTGATTCTCTTAGAAGGCTCGATCTCCTGTTCTTGTTTGGACGGCTCACTGTGAACTCGCAGAAGCAAATTGACAAGAAACCTGCTCCCCTTTCCCTCCGCACTCTCTACCTCAATGCTTCCCTCCATCAAATCCACAAGGTTTTTCACCACACTTAGCCCCAGTCCGGTCCCTAACACCCCGCTCATTGTCGTATTGCGCTCCCGCTTGAAGGGCTGAAACAACTCCTTCTTGAAGGCGTGCGAAATTCCTCTGCCATTATCCTCCACAATAAACTGAAACGGCGCATACTGGTTCAGCTTCATCTCCTTCTCCACAACCGTCAGCTTCACACTGCCATTGGGCTCCGTGTACTTCACGGCATTGTCGAGCAGTTGAAACAGCATCTCCTTCATTCGGAGAAAATCCATATGTACCGCATTGTGCTGTACCTTCGCGCTGTCAATTGTAAACTGTATGGATTTCACCTCCACAGGCTCCTTGACCGCCTTCTCAAGCTCTGCCAGCAAATCGTCTATCATTGCGACACTCTCCACCAGATACGCCTTGCCAGATTCCATGCGCGTGACCTCCAGCGCTTCGTTCACGATCATAAGCAATTGTTCACTCGCCACGCGGATTTTGTCCAGATAAGAGTCAACCTTGTCGTGATCTGGCAAATGTTTTTCGGCAAGCTCTGTATATCCGATAATCGCATTAATTGGCGTGCGGATATCATGTGACATGTTCTGCAAAAACGTCGTCCTTGCTATATTGGCGGTCTGTGCCTGATTCAGTGCAGATTTCAGCAGATTCTGCCGCTGGACCTGCTCCGTCATATCCTTTGTGATTGCCATTGTCACCACATCGCCTGTGTACTCATTCCGCCCCAGCAAAAAGGCATAGTGATACAGATGCCTGTCCCCCGCCGCATCTGTCATCCAGCCGTCATAAGTCTGCTCCAGCTCTCCTTTGCTGTAGCACCGTATCAGCCGGTCTGCATCAATAAACCGTGCATACTCCTCGGACTCCTCCGAACTCATGTCCTTTATCCAGTATTGGACATATTCTGAGTATTTCTCAAAAGGCGGGATTTTCCAATACTCAAAAAAGTCCCTGAACTGTCCGTCTGGCATCTGGATATAAGCCGACAGGAACTTGTCCCGCGTCAGATTTACCTCAAAAAAAGAAATGGCATCATACAGAATTGCCTTCCGGTACTGCGTCTCTCTCGCATAGATGCTACGTAGCTCCTCATTCATCTTTTCCAGCTCGCTCATACGGTTTTTCAGCCGCTCTGTACTGTCATCTATAAATACATAAAAGATATCGCCGAACATCTCTGTGTGCATAAAATGCCCATAGTCCTCAATCCAGCGGATTGTGCCGTCCTTTTGTATAATCCGGTACTCCACATAGTCAAAATCATAGATACTGTTTGCGATTTGAATCTGAATGCTCTGCTCCACCTCGTCGAGATCCTCCGGGTGCACCATACCCTTAAAGGTGTATCCCGTAAGCGTGCGAAACTCCTCCTCTGTCTCACAGCCAAAAATCCGCAGCACAGCGCTGTTGGTGTACAACAGTTCCTCCGTCTCATCTGCGCGGTACATAAACAGCCCTCCCGGCATACCCTCCAGTATCGGTTCAATTTTCGCCAATGTATGTTCTTTAAAAGCCATCACTTTCTGATTCATGACGAGTCCTCCGCTTTTATTACTTTTATCAGTTTTAACCTGCCGTTGTTTTTTTTATTATATAACATTTTTGACAGCAAAAAAACCATAAAATACAAAAAATCCCTGATAATCTATCAGAGATTTAATCTATCAGAGATTTTTTGTGCGTAAACTTTTCGTTGATTCTTTAATCTTGAGTTCCGCCTCATATATAATATGCTGGTGTTGTGTCTTTCCTGCAATAATGTCAAACAGCAGTCTCGTCGTGTGCTTTGCCATCTCCTCCACCGGCTGACGCATCGTCGTCAGGCTTGGCACCGTATAATTTGCCATGTCAATGCCATCGTACCCCGCCAGTGAGATATCGTCCGGCACACGCAGCCCCGCCTCGTACAGCGCCCTCAGCGCACCGATGGCAAGTGCATCTGCCACTGCATACAGCGCTGTGAAGGATTCGCCGCACTCCAGTAATTTCTTTGTGGACTGATATCCATTCTCCATAGAAAAATGGTTTAGTTCATCCTTCGTCTCGCAGATGAGCTTAGGATTCACCTCAAGCCCGTGCGCCCTCAGCGCATCACAGTAGCCTTCCAGACGCAGCAGACCGATACTCTGCTCCTCCGCCTCCGCCACGAGAATTGCAATCCTTGTGTGTCCCAGACTGATCAGATAATCTACAATCTTTGCACTTTCCCTGCGGTCATCTACGCTGATGCTCGAATAGACATTCCTGCTGATATTTTCAGGAATAGAGCCCGCTGTACTAAACACAAATGGCACGCTTAATTTTTTTAACTTCTCGTCCGAATGCGAGAACAGGCCGCCCAAAAAGATAATTCCCCGCAGCCGCTTCTCCTTGACGACCTTCTGTGCCACATCTACTTCGTCCTCGTCCGCCTCAATATGAGACAATTCCATCGCGTAATGCTTTCGCTTGCACTCCTGCTCGATCACTTTGATCATGCTGGTGAAAAACGGGTTTGCGATTCCCTTGATTAGCACTGCAATCGCCTTTGCATCCGACCGTTTCAGATTTCTCGCACTGTTGTTTGGTATGTACCCATATTCCTTGATCGTATCCATGATCTTCTCTTTCGTCTCTGGATTGATATCCGGATGATCATTGATCGCCCTCGAAACAGTACTCACACCCACACCGCATAGCTTGGCTATGTCCTTAATTGTCGGCTCAAACACCTTCCACCACCCCTGTCGATGATTTTATTTCATTTTTTCCTGCTGCGCTCACGAACGGTTCTGCCATAAATCCATGCCAGCTCCAGCATGTGCTTTGAAAGCTCTTCTGTGCACGCATCCCTCTCCATGCGCCACTCCCAGTTTCCGCCTAATGTTGATGGTGTATTGATTCTCGCCTCACCTCCAAGCCCCAGATAATCCTGCATCGGTATAATTGCCGTGTCTGCCACAGACCCCAGCGCAGTCCGAATCAGCGTCTCACACAGCTCCGGCGTCCTCTTGACATTGACATATTTCTTGACAAAAGCCAGATCCTTTTTGTTCAATGTAGCAAGCCATCCATTTACCGTATCATTGTCATGCGTTCCCGTGTACACAACACAGTTGTTCGGATACTTGTGCGGCAGATAGTCGCTCTCCCCCGTGGCATCAAAGGCAAACTGCAGGATTTTCATACCGGGATAGCCTGTCTTTTTCACAAGTTTTAGCACGCTGGGCGTCAAAAAGCCCAAATCCTCCGCGATTACGGCACGGTTTCCAAGGGTTTTCTTCATCACCTCAAAGAGCTTGTAGCCCGGTCCGGGCTTCCACTCGCCGTTCTCTGCCGTCTCGTCGCCATAGGGCACCGCCCAGTACTCGTCAAAACCACGGAAGTGGTCAATGCGCACAATGTCATAGATGTCAAAGCAGTGTGCAAGTCTCTGCATCCACCACGCAAAGCCTGTCTCCTCATGGTAGTCCCATCTATACAGCGGATTTCCCCAGAGCTGTCCTGTCGCGGAGAACGCGTCGGGCGGACAGCCTGCGACCGCGGTTGGCACGTTCTTTTGATCAAGCTGAAACAATTCAGGCTTCGCCCAAGTATCCGCACTGTCAAACGCCACATAAATCGGGATATCTCCCACGATCTGAATCCCCTTTTTGTTGGCGTATTCCTTGAGTGCACTCCAGTGTTTTGAGAAAAGGTACTGCTGATAGCTATAGAATGCGATATCGTCCGCGAGTTCCTTCTCGTACTTTTTCATCGCTTTGGGCTTTCTGAGCCGGATTTCCTCGTCCCATTCAATCCACGACACACCGCCCAAGGAGTCTTTGACAGCCATGTACATAGCATAGTCTTTCAGCCACAGTTCATTCTCCTTGACAAATGCGCTATAGTCCGCATCATCGCTTCTATTCGCCCTCTCAAACGCTTTTCGAAGAAGCTCAAACCTCGTATAATAGATCTTCTCGTAATCTACCCGCTTGGTATCGTTACCGAAATCGACCGACGAGCACTCCTCCTCCGTGAGCAGCCCCTCCTCAATCAATGCATCCAGACTGATATAGTATGGACTGCCTGCAAAGGTTGAAAAAGACTGGTACGGTGAATCTCCATATCCCGTAGGTCCCAGCGGTAAAATCTGCCATAACGACTGTCCTGACGCTGCCAAAAAGTCCACAAAGTCATAGGCTTCTTTTGAAAAGCCGCCTATTCCAAATCTTGACGGTAAGCTGGATACCGGCATCAATACGCCACTTCTTCTCATAACTATCTCCTTTTCTCCACAAAACGTTAAACAATTACCCTTTTACAGCACCCGCTACAACACCTTCAATGATGTATTTCTGACAAGCGATATAAAATACAATGATTGGGATAATTGCTAAGATAATCATCGCCATCATCGCACCCATGTCAATTGCACCATAACCGCCTTTCAGGTACTGAATTGCAATGGGAATGGTCTTGTATTTCTTGATGTCCAGCACGAGATAAGGCAGCAGATAATCGTTCCACACCCACATCGCTTCAAGAATTGCCACGGAGATTGCCGTCGGCTTCATCACCGGGAACACAATTTTGAAGTATGTCTGAATCGGAGTACAGCCGTCGATCATGGCAGCCTCCTCGATCTCTAGCGGAATGGATTTCACAAATCCACAGAACATAAAGACCGCAAGCCCTGCCCCAAATCCCAGATACACAATCACGATGCCGACAGGGTTCCCTAAGTGTAGTATATCAGCTATTTTGGATAATGTAAACATTACCATTTGAAAAGGTATAATCATTGAGAACGCAAACAGCATATACATCGCGGAAGTGACCTTATTTTTCACGCGTGTAATGTACCATGCACACATCGAAGTACACAGGATAATCACAAACACAGACGCCACGGTGATAAACAGCGAGTAGCCAAACGCCTTGGGAAGCTCGATCTTCTCAATACCGCTGATGTAGTTTTCCATTCCCACAAAAGATTTGCCGTCCGGCAGTGCAAATGGCCTCTTGCTGATAAAGATTTTTTTCTTGAACGAGTTATATAAAACAATAATAATCGGCATGACATAGATCACTGATATAATCGAAAATATTGCGGTCAAAAGTCCGCCGTGTTTTGCTTTTCTTACCTCTGACATTATGCCTGCACCTCCTTATCCCTTGTCGCCCTGAGCTGTACAACCGCTATGAGCGCCACCAATATAAAGAACACAACTGCCTTCGCCTGTCCGACACCTTCCCAACCGTTTCTGCCATAGAAGGTATTGTAAATATTCAGCGCAAGCATTTCTGATTTGTTGCTCGGCTCACCGGCAGTGAGCGCTAAGTTCTGGTCAAATAATTTAAAAGAGTTGGTCAGTGTCAGAAAGGAGCAAATCGTGATGGAGGGCATAACCATCGGAAGCGTCACATGTCTCAGAAGCTGTGTGTTGTTTGCACCGTCAATCTTTGCCGCCTCGATCAAATCTCCCGGAATATTCTGTATGCCTGCGATGTAGATAATCATCATGTAGCCGACCTGCTGCCAGCACATGAGAATGACAAGTCCCCAGAAGCCGTAAGCAGAATTGTACGTGAGCGTGCGCTCCATATTTGCCAGAATACCGTTTAAGATTAACTGCCAGATATAACCAAGGATAATACCGCCGATTAAGTTTGGCATGAAAAATATGGTTCTAAATACATTGGTTCCCTTGATGCCCTTCGTCAGCAGCATTGCCACTGCAAAGGCAAGGATATTAATCGCCAGCACTGACACGATGGTAAACAGTGCCGTATACCAGAGCGAGTGTGTAAAGGTCTCATCGCCCCAGATTCTGATATAGTTTTTAAAGCCTACAAACTTTGCATCTGTAACGGTTGTAAATTCACAAAAAGATAAATAGACACCCAGTATGAACGGCAGTATAAAACCGATGGTGAACGCCAGAAGCGTCGGTAGTGCAAATATTGGGAAATATCTCTTGATCGCCTTATCCATAATCTCATCCTTTCTATATATCAAATTCATGATCGAGCAGGTATAGTTCCTTCTCCCTGCTCGCGCGCCGGGCACCCGTCAGCTTCTGCTGACATGCTTCCTTGGGGTGCCCGTGTGCATAAAAGGTGCAGCCAGATGCCTCCGGCTGCACCCAAAATCCATTGATTAGTTGTTTGATGCTGCGTATTCAGAAGCCCAGCCGTCAACAAATGCGCTCTCCACTGCGGACCAGTCGCCAGTTCCCTGTGCATACTCTAACAGGGCGCTTCCCACACCATTCTTCCAGTTCTCAGAAGGCATTGTTGTGAAAGTCCAAGCAACCGGCGTCTTGCCTGCTGAAACATAGTCATTTGCGATACCTACCAGCGGATTTGCTGCCGGATAGTTCTCAAACTCCTTGAACGGGCATACAAATCCCATCACATAAGACAGGGTATCGCAACCCTCATGGGAAGTCACACACCAGTTCATAAAGTCAAGTGTCGCCTGAATATCCTCCTCTGACGCGTTCTTGTTGACACACCAGTAGTTCTCGCTGCCTGTGCAGAGTCCCTGATTCTCCTCACCGTCTGCGCCGATGTAAATCGGAAGCATACCAAGGGATTCATCTTCCATGCCGTTTGCGCTCAGATCCGTATACGCCCATGTGCCGTTCTGATAAAAAACGGACTCTCCCAGAGCGAAGTCTGCCGTTGCATCTTCACCGGTCTTGCTCGATAACATTGACGGTGCGCAGACAGAATCTGTGATGTACATATCCCACACATTCTTGTAGTTCTCAAGATAAGTACCTTTGATCGCCTCTGTGGAGCTGATGCCGTCAGCCTGATACTCATAATAAATCGGAAGGTTTGCAAGATGTGTCTTGAATCTCCAGTCAGAGCTTGAATCCATGCCTGCGGATGTGAATGCACCCTTTACGCCAAGATCGTCTGCATTCTCCTGAATGCTGTCTGCAACTGCCTTGAGATTGTCAAAGGAGTTGATCTCCTCCACGCTCTTCACCACTGCATAATCCTTTGTAAAATAATCATTTAAAATATCAGCATTGTAGATCAGGCCATATGTCTCTACCACATATGCGATTCCCTTCACCTCATCGCCGTCCTTCAATGCGAACTCATCACTTGTGAGCTGCCCATAAACCTCTGAGCCTGAGAGATCATAGCAGTAATCCTTCCATGTCGCAAGTCCTACCGGTCCGTTTACTTGGAACATGGTCGGTGCCTCAGACTTTGCCATCTCGGACTTCAGCGTGGACTCATATGTACCAGAAGCCGCAGTCTGCACGACAACCTCCACGCCTGTCTCAGCAGTGTAAGTCGCAGCCAGTTCCTCCCAGTCGGCTGCCTGCTCTGGCTTGAAGTTCAAGTAATAAACCTTGCCGCTTCCTGATGCTGCACTTGCATCTGCCTGTGTGTCATCTGCCGATGTATCGGCTGCCTGCGCTGTGTCGTCTGCATTGTCTGCGCTGTCATCTGCATTCGCAGCGTCGTTTGTCTTCGTATCTGCCGCCGATGTCTGTGCTGAATCATCTCCGCCGCATCCTGTAAGCATGGCTGCCATCATCGCTGCACTGAGTACTGCACTTAATAACTTTTTTTTCATAAAAATACCTCATTTCTTCTCACTACATGAATATTTGTAACTTCTGCCTGTTGGAAACGTTATCGGTAACGTTGTCGGTAACGTTTCCAATGAACAAACTTATAATATCACTTTGCAACATAATACGCAAGGAAATTTTTTACATTCTTCAAACTTTAGCGAAATTATCCGAATTATTTCCATTGTTTTACAGCAAAATCAACAAAAGAGCTTGGGATTCTTCGACGCAAATCCTAAGCTCTTTTGACAGTTTCACTATATTTTTTCTACAGGCAAAATTAATCCCTTCCGTAGATATCCCGCGTGTAAATCTTCTCCTCCACGTCCTTTAATTCCTCCGTCAGACGGTTCGCGATAATCACGTCTGACATTTCTTTGAAGGCTGCAAAATCCTGTATCACTCTCGAGCGGAAAAAGTGGCTCTCTTTTAATGTCGGCTCATACACCACCACCTCGACGCCCTTTGCCTTGATGCGCTTCATAATCCCCTGTATGGACGACTGGCGGAAATTGTCGGAGTCCGTTTTCATCGTAAGCCTGTACACCCCTACAATCTGCGGCTTCTTTGCCAGTATCATGTCTGCGATATGATCCTTTCTCGTCCGGTTTGCATCCACGATCGCGGAGATAATATTATTGGGCACATTCTCGTAATTTGCCCTTAGCTGCTTTGTGTCCTTAGGCAGACAGTACCCGCCGTATCCAAAAGACGGGTTGTTATAATGCTTCCCAATACGCGGGTCGAGCCCAACGCCCTCGATAATCTGCTTTGTGTTGAGACCTCTCATCTCTGCATACGTATCCAGCTCATTAAAATATGCCACGCGCAGCGCCAGATACGTATTGGCAAACAACTTAATCGCCTCCGCCTCTGTCGTATCTGTAAACAATGTCGGAATATCCTGCTTTATCGCCCCCTGCTTCAGCAGGTCCGCAAACACCTCGGCGCGCTCGGACTGCTCTCCCACAATAATTCGCGACGGGTAAAGATTATCATACAATGCCCTTCCCTCGCGCAGAAACTCGGGTGAAAAGATAATCCTGTCAATGCCAAACCGTTTTCTGACAGACTTTGTATAGCCAACCGGCACCGTCGATTTGATAATCATCACGGCGTCCTTGTTCACCTTCATGACAAGCTCAATCACCGCCTCAATCGAGCTCGTGTCAAAATAGTTCCTGTCCGGGTCATAGTTGGTGGGCGTCGCAATGATAATGTACTGCGCATCCCTGTATGCAGCTTCACCGTCCGTCGTCGCCGTGAGGTTCAACTCCTTGTTTGCAAGATACTCTTCAATCTCCCTGTCGATAATCGGCGATTTTTTATTGTTGATAAGATCTGCCTTCTCCTGAAAAACATCGACCGCAGTCACTTCGTTGTGCTGCGCTAATAATATGGCATTGGAAAGTCCGACATATCCGATACCTGCCACTGCAATCTTCATAATGTACCTCCATTTTATCCATCCAGAAACAGTTTTCAAACAATTTCCAGTATAACACACTCATTTTTACAATTCAATCACATCAATAATTTTTCCTACAGCCACTCATTCCAGAACCGCTCAAGCCGCCCTGCGATTCCAGACACATTTACCACCTCGTACCGGCTCCACTCCCGCGGAAACATGCGCCTGTACTGCGGCTCCAGAAAACGCTCATCGAGCAGCGCCACCACGCCGATATCCTCCGCGGTGCGGATCACGCGCCCCGCCGACTGAAGCACCTTGTTCATGCCCGGATAGCGGTAGGCATAGTCAAAGCCGTTCTCCCCCTGTGCATCAAAATGCTGTCTCAAGAGCTCGCGCTCACAGCCTACCTGTGGAATGCCTGTTCCGACTATGACTGCGCCGATCAGACTGTCATGCTTTAGATCAATGCCCTCCGAAAAGATTCCGCCCATGACGCAAAAGCCAAGCAGAACCGTTGTGTCTGCTTGTTTTTCTTTTTGGTTCAGATTTTTATGAAAACGAAGCAGAAATTCCTCCCGCTTTGCCTCGCTCATATGGTCCTCCTGAACAATGCACTCCATAAAACCTGCATCATAAAACCCCTCCATAAAACAGCGGTACACCTGCTCCAGAAACAGATGAGACGGCAGAAACACCATATAATTTCCATGCCGCTGACGAACCATATTATAGATATATTCTGCAATGCGCAGAAACTCGCCCTCGCTCCGTCTGCTGTACTTGCTTGTCACATCATTTGCGATCAAAAGCGCCTTTTTCCTTTCATCAAACGTTGACTTTGCATAGACCTCATAGTCTGACGGCTCTCCGCCTAAGAGCTTCTTATAGTATTGAATCGGCAGCAGCGTCGCCGAGAACAGTATCGTACTCCGCCCTTTCTGCATACACTGCCGCAGGTTCCGCGACGGGTTGACGCAAAAGAGCTTGAGCATAAAATCCCCATCATCTAAAAGCTGGCTGTACACCACATAGTTTTCGTCCATGATTTCGTAAATATTTAGAAAATGCGCTGCCTCGAAGTAAAAATCCAGCAGTTCTTTTTTATTTGGAAATGTATCATACTCATCCAAGAAGTCGTCGATTGCCGCATACAGGCGGTTAAGCGCCATCACAAAGCCGTCGATTGCCTCCTCTCTGCGATAGGTTTCGCACTGCCGCTTCATCACAAGCAGTTCCCTGTTGCACTGGTCTAGCAGTTTTGCAATCTTCGGCGACAGCTCTTTCATCAGGCGCTTTGTACTTAGAAAGGAGTTCTTGAACAGCGCGGCACTGTACATCTCCCTGCCGCGGTCCAGCAGATTGTGCGTCTCATCAATCAGAAATACATAGTCCCGTTTTCCGAGTCCGTCCGCAAAAAAGCGCTTGAGATACACCCGTGGGTCAAACACATAATTGTAATCGCAGATTACCACATCTGAAAAGAGGCTCATGTCAAGGCTCAGCTCAAACGGGCATACTTGATGTTTCGCCGCATACGCCTGCACAGTTTCCCTTGTAAAGTTCTCCTCATGCGTGAGCAAATCATACATGGCATCGTTGATGCGGTCAAAGTGTCCATCTGCATAAGGGCACGCCTCCGGGTTGCACTCTGCCTCCTCCTTTGCCGCCTCTCCCTGTCTCATAAAACAGATTTTGTCCTTTGCCGTCAGTACAATCGTCTTGACGTGCAGTCCATTTTGCTGCAAAAGCCCGAAGCATTCCTGCGCCACAGTGCGGGTGATGGTCTTTGCCGTGAGATAAAAAAGCTTCTCCGTCATGCCCTCTCCCATAGATTTCACCGCGGGAAAAACTGTTGATATGGTCTTTCCAACCCCTGTAGGCGCCTCCAAAAACAGCTTCCTTTTGTGATAGACCGTCTGATAGACATAAGTGACAAGCTCTTTTTGTCCCTCGCGGTACGGAAAGGGAAATGCAAGCTGTTTGATAGAGGCTGTGCGGACAGTACTCCATGTAAACTGAAAATCTGCCCACTTTTTATATTCCAGCATCAACTCCTCAAACCATCTTTGTAACGCTTCAAAGGTAAAGTCCTCGTGAAAATATTTTATCTCCTCCGACTCAATCTGGCAGTACGTCATGCGCACGCCAATCTGGTCCAGATGATGCTGCGACGCGTACATAAACGCATAGCATTTTGCCTGTGCAAGATGAACGCCCACTGGTGTTGTGATGCGCTTTAAATCCCGGTAGGTGCCTTTGATTTCATCAATGACAACCTTGTTTTCATTCTTTTTTATTTCTTCCTTTTTTATATCCTCCTGTGCGCGCGCCTCCCAGTTGGAATCAATGATTCCGTCTGCTCTTCCTTCTATTATAATGTTGTACTCCGCGCACACCCATGTATATTTTAGTCCAGCCTCAGCGTGATAGTCACTGCCCATGCGGCGCTGAAGCATCTTGTGAATGCGGCTGCCCTCCTGCATCGCAGTGTCTGGGCCGCCCGATTTTCTATTGTCGATACTGCCCTCCCGCAGTATAAATTCCACAAGCTGACGGACTGATACGCGTAATTCCATTCAAATCCCCTTTATCTATCGAATGATTGTCCAAATGAAAACTCTCCCTAAATGACAGTTTAACCCATCCTCCAGAGAGAGTCAATCAAATGCTTTGAATGTACTTTTTTAGAATCTTGAAATTGCTATGCTATGGCCAATCTGCTCACATAGCGCTCAAACTCGTCATTGTGCCCCGCGTACTGCAAGGTCAGAATTGAACGGAAATCCAGTCCCATCACGCCAAGAATGGATTTGGCATCCACAATATAGTGATTGTAGGAAATATCGATATCAAAGTCGCACTTTGATGCCTCGTTTACGAAATTCTGAACTTCCGCAGGTGTCATTTTGATTTTGCGTTCTCTCATAATATCAACGTCCTTTCTACACATATTTTTCATATTCGCTGCGCGCAGGCAATGCCTGTCTGCATCAAACAAAAGATCACTGCTTTCCAGTATCTTCCGTTTCAGGTATTATAGTATACTATATGTTCAAAGTAAAGCGTTTTGCCGTTTTTTGGCACTTTTCGTCAATTTAAAGAAACACTCTTTTTGGGCTTTGTGTAATCTATATAATTCATTGTTTCCATCTTTTTTATCTTTATACACTTTTTATCTTCATTATTTTTTCAATGTCTATTTTCCACTTTCGCAATTTTCAGTAAAATGTATCCACAGCGCTATACGACAATATTATCGTTCAAAATTCTCATCAATAATGTTGTTCAATTATTCCTAAGAGAATTTGACAATTATTGTATTCATTTATACTACATTTTCTACCGTTTTAGATTATACTGAACTGAATAGCTGTAAATCACAATACCAATGAAAAGTGAGGTGCAAAACATGACTGCTATGAGGTGGTTCTACTCTTTTCTCAAAAAACACAATAAAAGTATGGCACTGGGGCTTGTGCTGGTGACGGTCATCTCCGTCCTCGCCATTGTTAAGCCGATTGTGTCCGGCTCGATTGTGGACGATGTTATCACCGCGGGAGACTACAGCCTGCTGCCGGGACTGATCGCACTTTTGATACTCATCACGATTCTTCGGGGCGTGCTGCGCTACTGGTCGCAGGTCATCTTTGAAACCTGCTCGCAGGATGTACTGTACTCGATGCGGGATACAGTCTACCGCAAGCTCTTGCAGGAGGATTTTAATTTCTATAACAAAAAGCGGACTGGGGACTTGCTGAGCCGCCAGACGGGGGATATGGATGCCATACGGCACTTTATCGCTTTTGTGATCTATCAGGTGTATGAAAATGTCTTTCTGTTTTTCTTCGCGCTGGTCATGATCTTTACAGTCAGTTGGAAGCTTGCGCTCTGTATGTGCGTGGTGCTGCCCTTCGCGCTGCTCGTGACGCTGAGCCAGACCAAAAACGGGCGTCCCTGCTTCCAGAAAATACGCGAGCAGTTCTCGTCCCTCAACACCTTTGTGCAGGAGAATGTCAGCGGAAACCGCGTCGTCAAAGCATTTTCCAAGGAGGAGTACGAAATCGGAAAATTTAATAAAGAAAATGACGGCTACAGGGACGCCGAGCTTGCCGCCGCTGAAATCTGGACAAAGTACGTGCCGCAATTTGAGTTTCTCTCCAACATGCTCACGGTGATACTCATGCTTGTCGGCAGCATCATGGTCATTCAGGACAGTATGACACTTGGAAATTACGTGACAATCAACGGCTATCTGTGGATGCTCATGAACCCGCTGCGCCAAATCGGATGGCGCATCAACGACATTCAGCGCTTTACGACCTCCGTAGAAAAAATCTATGCCACCTACAGCGAAGAGCCCGCCGTCAAGCACCCCAAAAAGGCAATCCCCTGCCGCAAGCTGCAAGGCGATGTCGAGTTTCGAAATGTCTCCTACAGCGCCGATGACGAGGACATTATCCACAATGTCAGCTTCAACGTAAAGAGCGGCCAGACGGTCGGAATCCTCGGCTCGACAGGCTCTGGCAAATCTACTATCATGAACCTGCTCTGCCGCTTCTATGATGTCACAGACGGCGAAGTGCTGGTGGACGGCAGAAATGTAAAAGACCTTGACCTCTACAACCTCCGCCAGAATATTGGTATGGCGATGCAGGATGTCTTTCTCTTCTCGGATACCGTCGAGGGCAATATCGCCTACAGCAAACCCGACTGTCCCTTTGAGGAGGTACAGAAGGCTGCAATCATGGCAGATGCGGACGGCTTTATCCGCGAGATGCCAGACGGATATGACACGATTGTCGGTGAACGAGGTGTCGGGCTCTCCGGCGGTCAGAAGCAGCGCATCTCATTGGCAAGAGCGCTTTTAAAACAGCCTTCGATCTTGATTCTCGACGACACCACATCCGCCGTGGATATGGAGACCGAGAGTTATATCCAACAACAGTTAAACAAGATTGACCACGCCTGCACCATCTTTATCGTCGCCTACCGCATCTCCTCCATCAAGGACGCTGATCTGATACTGGTGCTAAATGACGGTAAGATCGTGGAGCAGGGAACACATGATACTCTTCTTCAAAATAACGGTTATTATGCCACAGTATTTCGCCATCAGTATGGCGACTATGAACGATACATTGGCGAAATCAGCCAGACTACACGCAAAGGAGACGGCAGACATGGCACGAAATAAATATGATATTGATGAATTGATCGAAGATAAATTTGACTTAAACCAGTTAAAACGTGTCTTTCAATATGTGAAGCCCTACCGAAGCCAGCTTGCACTCGCGCTGTTTCTCATGCTGTCCGCCTCCGCACTCACCATGCTCTTTCCCCTGTTTATCAGCGAGATCATGGACACCTATATTCCAGAAAAAAATATCCGGGCTATTGTCATCATCACACTGCTGTCGCTGGTGATCGTACTGTACACTTGTGTGTGTATCCGTCTCAAGATACGCATCACCAGCCGCATCGGCCAGACCATCGTGCACCAGCTCCGCGCTGATATCTTCTGTCATTTGCAGGAGCTTCCGTTCTCTTACTATGACGACCGTCCCCACGGCAAGATACAGGTGCGCGTAGTCAACTATGTAAACAGCCTGAGCGACCTGCTCTCCAACGGTATCATCAACACCATCACGGACATGTGCAACCTGATTTTTATATTGATATTCATGTTTTTGCTTCATGTGCGGCTCACCCTAATCTGCCTGTGCGGACTCCCTGTGCTCATCGGCGTCATTATTTTCGTCAAGAAGCGCCAGCGGCGTGCGTGGCAGATTCAGAGCAACAAGCAGTCCAACCTCACTGCCTATATCGCAGAGAGCATCAACGGAATCCGGGTCACGCAATCCTTTGTGCGCGAGCGTGAAAATACATCTATTTTCAACCACCTCAGCGACAGTTACCGCAGTGCATGGATGCGCGCTGTCAAGTACAACTTCATCATGTGGCCCTGCATAGATTCCATCTCCACTGTCACCACTGCGCTGATCTATGTGATTGGCATCAGTTGGATTTCCGGTGACATTTATGGTGTGAGTGTCGGCATCTTGATCGCGTTTACTTCCTACATCTCAAGATTCTGGGAACCGATCAACACACTCGCCTCCTTTTACAATTCACTGCTCACTGCCATCGCTTACTTAGAGCGCATTTTTGAGACAATTGATGAGCCTGTGAAGGTAAAAGACGCCGCGGACGCTGTGGAGATACCGCCCATCGACGGCACGGTCGCCTTTCAGGATGTCTGCTTTAGCTACGAAGATGGCGTACAGATTCTCAACAAAGTAAGCTTCACCGCAAATCCCGGTGACACCTACGCCATCGTCGGCCCTACAGGCGCCGGCAAGTCCACCATCGTCAACCTGATCAGCCGCTTTTACAACGTAGACTCTGGCACCATTCTCATTGACGGCACCGATATCTCCCGTGTGACACTCAAATCCCTCCGCCGCCAGATGGGAATCATGATGCAGGACAGCTTTATCTTCTCCGGGACTATCATGGACAATATCCGTTACGGCAATCTGACCGCAACGGACGCGGAGGTCATCGCCGCCGCCAAGACAGTATGTGCACACGACTTTATCATGGAGATGGAAAACGGCTACCAGACACAGGTGAACGAGCGCGGAAGCCGTCTCTCGGCAGGACAGCGCCAGCTGATCAGCTTCGCGCGCGCACTGCTCGAAAATCCGGCAATCCTGATTCTCGACGAGGCGACCTCCAGCATTGACACTGAAACCGAAATATTATTGCAGAAGGGATTAAATAAACTGTTGGAGGGGCGTACCTCCTTCATCATCGCGCACCGTCTCTCGACCATCAAGAATGCCTCCTGCATCATGTATGTCGATAAGGGAAACATTCTTGAAGCTGGAACGCACGAGGAGCTGCTCGCCCAGAAGGGGGAGTATTACAAACTGTTTATGTCACAATATGAATTTTTGAGTTGATTTTAGATTGATTATATGTTATAGTATACATGAAAAGGCAATACCTATAGATGGTTAGCCCAAAATTAATAGTTGCATAATAAAAATAACCGCAACTTTTTCAGGGTAGTGCGGTTATTTTTATGCTTATCTATTATTAGCGTCTTATCTCAGTTTCCAGATATCTCTGTTGTATTCCTCGATCGTTCTGTCTGATGAGAAGAATCCTGCCTTTGCAATGTTGACAAGCATCATGCGTTTCCACTTCGCCTCGTCCTTGTAGTCCTCAAACATCTTGTCTTTTGTTGCGATATAGTCCTCAAGGTCTAAGAGGGTCATAAACCAGTCTTTGTTGATCAGCTCATTCTTGAGTCTGTTGAGACGCTCCTGATTGCCTACCTTTACGACCTCCTCACTTGTGATGAAGTCAATCGCCTCCTTGATCACACTGCTCTTCTCATAGAAGCTCTTTGAGACATAATCTGCCTTTGCATAGTGCTCGATTACCTGCTCAGACTTCTCGCCGAAAATATAGATATTGTCATCGCCTACAAGCTCATGAATCTCCACATTCGCACCGTCGCTTGTGCCGAGTGTCACGGCGCCGTTGAGCATAAACTTCATGTTGCCAGTACCGCTCGCCTCCTTGGAAGCCAGAGAAATCTGCTCAGAGATATCACATGCTGGAATCAGCTTCTCCGCATAGCTCACGTTGTAGTTCTCGACCATGACTACCTTCATGTAATCCTTCACGTCTGGATCGTTGTTGACAATCTCCTCCAAGCACAGCAGCAGGTGAATGATATCCTGTGCGATCACATATGCCGGTGCTGCCTTTGCGCCGAAGATAAAGGTAATCGGTGTAGAAGGCTTCTTGCCGCCCTTGATCTCCAGATACTTGTGAATGATGTAGAGAGCATTCATCTGCTGGCGCTTGTACTCATGAAGTCTCTTAACCTGAATATCAAAGATGGAGTCTGGATTGATATCCTGATTCTCATTCTCCTTGAGATATGCCACAAGCTCTTCCTTTTTGGTTCTCTTGATCGCCTTGATCGCTGTCAAAAGCGCTTCATCATCCAAGTGCTCCATCAGCTTCTCAAGCTCTGCTGCGTCCTTCTTGTACCCTGTCCCGATTGTGTCTGTGATACATGCTGCAAGCTCTCTGTTGCATGACAGAAGCCATCTTCTAAAGGTGATACCGTTTGTTTTATTGTTAAATTTCTCAGGATAGATCTTATAAAAATGATTCAGCTCAGTATCCTTCAAAATCTCTGTATGAATCGCCGCAACACCATTTACGGAGAAGCCGTAATGGATATCAATATGTGCCATATGCACACGCATGTTGTCATCAATGATCTGTACCTTCGGGTCTTTATACTTGATCGACGCTCTCTTATCAAGCTCCCAGATAATCGGCATCAACTGTGGAACAACCTTCTGCAAATACTTCACAGGCCACTTCTCAAGCGCTTCTGCAAGAATGGTGTGGTTTGTGTATGCGCAGGTTCTGCTCACCACATCAATTGCCTCGTCCATATCGAACCCTTCCTCTTCTGTCAAAATACGAATCAGTTCAGGAATGACCATTGTCGGATGGGTATCGTTGATCTGGATCACTGCATGGTCATACATCTTGTGAAGATCGTAGCCATTGTCCTTCATCTCTTTTAAGATCAACTGTGCGCCGTTGCATACCATAAAGTACTGCTGGTAGATTCGAAGCTGCTGGCCTGCCTCGTCAGAGTCATCTGGATACAAGAACAGCGTGAGGTTCTTGTCGATATCTGCCTTGTCGAAATCAATACCTTCTTTTACAATACTCTCGTCAATGGTCTCTATATCAAATAAATGCAGTTTGTTCATACCCTGCTCATATCCAATTACATCAATGTCATACAGTCTGGACATCACCTTCTTCTTGCCAAAGTATACCGGGAAAGTGATATCTGTCTTTGTAAGCCATGACTGGTTCTCTATCCAGTCATTCTTCTCTGCGGTCTGCTGTCTGTCCTGAAATACCTGTTTGAACAGACCAAAATGATAGTTCAATCCAATACCATCACCGGGAAGTCCAAGGCTTGCAATGGAATCAAGGAAACATGCTGCGAGTCTGCCAAGACCGCCGTTGCCAAGAGAGGGTTCTGGCTCAACCTCCTCGATGCGGCTAAGTTCCTTTCCTTCCTCCTTCAGTGCTGCATTCAGCTCCTCATAGATGCCAAGGTTGATCAGATTGTTTGACAGCAGCTTCCCGATCAAAAATTCAGCCGAGATATAGTAAATCTTCTTGCTGCCCTTGATCACGCCCTTATCCTTCATCAAATCCTTTGTCATGTTCAGGATTGCGAAGTAAAGCTGGCTGTCATCAAGCTCCTTGATTGCCTTGCTGTACATTTTCTGTGCTACTGCTTCCAAATTTGCTTTTACGTTCATACGCTACTCCTTTTCTTGTAAATATTTGATAAGTTCCTTTTATGTGCAACATTATAAGTTCTTAGGACTAAATTTTATGAGAGAACGTCGAGATACTTGATGCGGATTAATTTGTGCGGCATGACAAGGTCCTGACCGCAGCCGCCTTCCATCAGGCGGGAGAGCTCCTCGACAGCGCGCGCGGCAATATTTTGAAAATCCTGTCTCACCGTATGCATCTGCTTGCCCGCATACCCCATCAGACTCACCCCGTCAAACCCGCAGACCGGTCTGTAGATATCCATGTCAATCAGCGCTTTCATCGCACCGATCGCCATCAAGTCCGATGCACAGATAATTGCCTCCTTGCTTGCCGCATACTGCATTGTCAGTTTTCTCGCCTCAAGTTCGCTGAAACTTCCTGTCCGAACAAGCACTTCTAATTCCAGCTCGTCCGCCAGCCTGTTCATACCTATGAGACGCTCCTCTGATACATAACCATTTTTCTTGCCTGAGATATAGAGTATTTTTTTGTATGCTTTCCCGTTTAAAAACTTCTTGGCAACCTCATACTGCGCCTTTTCATTATCAATATGAATGCTCGATGTATTTTCATCGACACCGGGCGCATCAATCAAAACACTTTTAAACTTTCCGCTTTCAACCAGTTTTCTCAGCGAGATGTCCTCTTTGGATAAGCCGCCGATAATCAGCCCTTCGATACTCTGCGACTGGAAATACCGTATCATCTCCTCGACATTCATCTCGGCAATCATTGTAAAGAATACGGTGATAATATCAATCCCTTTTTCTTTTGCCTTGTTGATGGCGCCGATAATGTACTGCATCGGAATCTCATCGACGGTCTGCGCATGCCGGTTCACATCGAGCACCAGCGCAGCCCTGCCTGTCTTTTTGGAGGATAATGCTGATGCAATGGTATTGGGCACAAACCCAAGCGCTGTGATTGCCGCATTGACCTTCTCTTTCGTCTCATTACTCACATTGGGGTAGTGGTTCAACACCTTTGAAACTGTCGAGATCGCTACTCCTGCTTCCTTTGCCACATCCCTTATCGAAACCAAAAAACAACCCACCTTCTTTATCAACGACCAAACCATATTGAACAGATTGAAAGTTTCAAGAAAACGTTTTCTGGAAAACGTTTTCTTAATAATACAACAAAAATAACGGTTTGTCTACCATTATTTTCATTTTTATGTATATTTTTTTATCTGTACGCTTTACGATGCCATTACGCGGTTCACTGCCGCAACCAGCCTGCTCTCCTCAAACGGCTTTACGACAAAGTCCTTTGCACCGTTCTGGATCGCCTGCGCAACCATCGCCTGCTGCCCCATTGCCGAACAGATGATCACTCTCGCCTTTGCATCGGCTTCCTTGATGCGTTTGAGCGCGTCTACCCCGTTCATCTCTGGCATGGTAATGTCTAACAGGACCACATCGGGCTTGATTTCCATATATTTTTTTACAGCCTCCACGCCATTTCCTGCCTCTCCTGCAACAGAGTGGCCGTTTCCCTCAAGCATTTTCTTGATTGTCATTCTCATAAACATTGCATCATCCACAACTAATACTCTCGCCATTATATTTCCACCTTTCAAGCGTTCTTATCCTATTGTAGCACAGATTTTTTCATAATCAATCCTTTTTGCCAATATTTTCTGCTGCACACCACAATCGCTGGTATGCAGCAGAAAATCTTCTTAATATTTATCTACAATCGCAATTACTACAGACCGCGGATACATCAGAAGCGTATCCTTTGTCACCCAGTTTGTCAGTCTGTGATAATCTGTCTCGGGTGTATGCTCAAATTCCGTATTGATAATAATGTGCCATTTTCTTCCCAGCGGGAGTTTCGGGAGCTGCACCTCCTCTTTTTCCCAGAAGGCATTGACTCCGATATAGATGATATCGTCCTCACGGTTCCCCGCTGTACGCCCGGCAAACATAATGCCGATCGTGCGTGTGTCTGGTCCGCAGTTGCTGTTCCATGCTGTCTTATTGTGTATGGAGACCTCTGGAAAGCCGCAGCCGCTCGGTCCTGAACGCCCCCGGAGTATCGGATGCTTCTTGCGCAGCTGTATCATAAATTTGCAAAATTCAAACATCTCATGATATTCTTCCTTGCGGTTCCAGTCAAGCCATGAGATGATATTGTCCTGACAGTAGGCGTTGTTGTTGCCAAACTGCGTATTGCAGAACTCATCGCCCGCAAGGAACATCGCCGCCCCCCTGCTGCACATCAGAATTGCAAACGCATTCTTGCGCAGGCGGTTTCTCAGCGCCAGTACCTCCGGGTCATCAGAATCTCCCTCCACACCGCAGTTCCAGCTGTTGTTGTCATTGGCGCCGTCCGTGTTGTTCCCAGCCGTTTTTCTCATTGTGCTTTTGGTTATAAGCATACATATCATACAGCGTAAAGCCGTCATGGCAGTTCAGGAAATTGACTGTCGCGTTCTCGCCGCGGTTCTCCTTACCATACAGGTCAAACGAGCCGGTGATGCGGTTGATCGCCGCCTGTGCCATGCCATAGTCTCCTTTGAGGAAGCAACGCATATCATCACGGTATCTTCCGTTCCATTCTGCCCAGCGGTTCCACGAAGGGAAGCTGCCCACCTGATAAAGTCCGCCGGCGTCCCATGCCTCCGCAATCAGCTTCACATTGCCAAGCACCGGATCAAACGCAAGGCTTTGCAGCAATGGCGGCTTGCTCATCGGGGAACCGTCCTCATTGCGTCCCATGATGGATGCCAGATCAAAACGGAAACCATCCACCCGGTACGAAACGACCCAGTAGCGCAGACACTCCAGGATAAACTGCTGCACAATCGGATGATTGCAGTTCATCACGTTGCCGCAGCCGCTGAAATTATAATACTTTCCGTCCGGTGTCAGCATGTAATAAATATTGTTGTCGATGCCCTTGAATGAAAAGCAGGGCCCCATCTCATTTCCTTCTGCGGTATGGTTAAATACCACGTCCAGAATCACTTCAATCCCATTTGCATTCAGCTCATGAATCAGGCTTCTGAACTCGTTCCCCGCCTTGCCTGCCCGCGTGTCCGACGCGTAGGCAACATTCGGAGAAAAAAAGCACACAGGACTGTAGCCCCAGTAATTAAGAAGCTTCTCTCCATCGACAATGCGCACATCTTCTGTCTCGTCAAACTCGAAAACCGGCATGAGCTCTACCGCATTGATGCCAAGCTCCAGCAGATAAGGAATCTTTTCGCGAATGCCCTCATAAGTCCCTCTGTGTTCAATCCCCGAGGAGGCATCCTGCGTGAAGCCCCGCACATGCATTTCGTAAATGATCAAATCCTTGGGCTCTAGGCTGGTATTCTTGAAATTTCCCCAGTCATATCCGCCGTCCACGACACGCGCCTTGTATATGCGCTCGCCGGCAGGCTTTTCCTTGCCCCAGATCTCCTGCCCTGCAACAGAGCGGGCGTAGGGGTCGAGAATATATTTCGTCTTGTCAAACAACAGCCCTTTGCCGGGGTTGTACTCCCCGTCAAACTGGTATGCATACTCAAATTCCCTTGGTTTCAGACCGTAGACGACCATGGAATAGGTGTCGCCCATACGGCAGGAATCCGGAAACGGTATCGTAGCGTAAGGCTCATGTTCACCTACATGAAACAGACACAGGCTGCAAGACTTCGCCCCGTTTGAGTGAATCGTAAAATTCACGCCCTCATCCACCCTGATTGCCCCGTTCTCCAAAAACTTTCCGGGCCGTACCGAAAAGCCCGCAACTTCATCTGTAGGCGGATAATATTTTCTTTCTAGCCCCGAACCAATATACCTCATACTTAAAATCCTCCATTGAAACAGTGTTAACAGCTCCTGAATGAACAGTTACCTGCCAGTGTATAGATATGCTGGCAAAAAAGTGTATATATAATTAATTTTACATGATTTTCCATCACGGCGCAATGCCCGAAATTATTTTATACTATTCAGTAGAATTTTGTCGAAAATCAACTTTTCTTTTATGGATTTTATCTATTAATATACCTTTTTGCTTTATTTTATTTAGAACTTATAGGTGTAATATTGTTCATTTCATCAACAGGATTATACAATACGCACAGAAAAGTTCCTATGCTGTTTTCCTGTAATCTATGCCACCCGCACTGCCTGTTTATCATCATTGCCAAATTCTCCGCACACTAATCAAAACCGGACCAGAAAAAAGCGCTCTGGCAATTATCCCAACTGCCAGAGCGCTAAATTTTTCAAACTGTTTTCCTTATTTTAAGTCCTGCATGCGAATGCCGTCCATGTCGTCAAAAGCCTGATTTTCTCCCACCATGCCCCATATAAATGTATAGGCGCGGCTGCCGCTGCCTGCATGAATAGACCAGCTCGGCGAGATGACTGCCTGTTCATTGCGCATCACGATATGCCTTGTCTCCTGCGGCTCTCCCATGTAATGCATCACAAACGCATCCTCCGGCATCTCAAAATACAGATAGACCTCCATGCGCCTGTCATGTGTATGGCACGGCATTGTATTCCACACGCTGCCCGGCTTGAGCGCCGTCATGCCCATCACGAGCTGGCAGCTCTCGACCTGACCGGGAAGGATATACTTGTTGATCACTCTGTGATTGGATTCCTCCAGACAGCCAAGCTCTACTTTATTCTCGTCCTTGATAATCACAACCTCGTCTGACGCCTCCCCTTCAAGTTTGATCAGCTTTGTGGGATACGCGGTGTGTGCCGGCGCACTGTTTAAGTAAAATCTTGCCGGATTTTCCGGGTCGGCAGATTCAAAAGTGATTTCCTTTGCGCCCATGCCGATATACATGCCCTCCTTCAATCCAACCTCATACCGCCTGCCGTCTACTGTGATGCTTCCCGCAGGTCCGATGTTGATCACGCCAAGCTCACGACGCTGGCAGAAATATTCTGCGCGAAGCTCATCCCCCGCAGTCAGTGCGATCGGCTCTACGGGCACTGCGGAGCCGGTGATAATGCGGTCGATATGACTGTACACAAGTTTGATCTCTCCTGTCTGGAACAGACCATCGATCAGAAACTCTTCCCGGAGCCTCTCTGTTGTATAATGTTTGACATCTTTGGGTGAAGCTGCTGTTCTTAATTCCATCATAATACCTTCCTTTTCTCAATTCTATGATTTTAAATGCCTATGTAAGTACTTACATTTTATCTTGGTGAATCTTGATATTCAATAGGCAATATTCTTCTTTTATATGTAAATTTTGCTTGCTTTTCACTTTTTTTCATAGTAAACTGAAACTAATGGTAGCACTTTCATACCCTGTTACATTTTTTGACGCTGCCGGAAAGGAGTTCCTCATGACCATATATGATATTTCCGAAAAAGCTGGTGTATCCATCGCTACGGTATCGCGCGTGCTCAACGGCGCCTGCAATGTGAGCGCGCAGACACGCCAGAAGGTTCTCTCTGTCATCGAGGCATGCGGCTATACCCCCAACGCTTTTGCAAGAGGGCTTGGCCTAAACTCCATGAATACCATCGGTATCCTGTGCGCTGACTCGTCCGACCTGTACCAAGCCAACGCAGTCTATCATATCGAGCGCGAATTGCGGCAGAATAACTACAACTGTATCCTGTGCTGTACCGGCTACGGGCTTGAGGACAAGCAAAAATACCTGAATCTCCTTGTCAACAAAAAGGTGGACAGCGTGATTCTTGTAGGCTCTGCCTTTATCGCGGACAACGACGCTGAAAACGATTACATCCGCGAGGCAGCCAAGGAAATTCCAGTGCTTTTATTAAATGGTGATTTTGATTGTGAGAACGTTTACTGCGCGCTCTGCGATGATTTTAAGTCTGTCTTGCAGGCTACCGCCAGGCTCATCGAGAACGGCATCGAAGATATTCTTTTTTTATATGACTCTAAGACCCACTCCGCGCTGCGAAAACTCTCCGGCTATCAGAGTGCACTGACGCAGAAGGGACTTCCCCTGCGGGCAGAATACATGCAGTACTTTCCCGGAAATCATGCTGATCTGCCGTCCATTGCGGAGTTCCTGTCAGCGTTGGACCCTGCTGTCACATACAGGGCTGTTGTGGCTGCCGACGACAACCTTGCCATCGGCGCCGTCAAATTTGCCCACAAAAAAGGTCTGTCCATCCCGAATGAATTATCCATCATAGGGTACAATAACTCCATCCTCAGTACCTGCTGTGAGCCAGAGCTCACCACGGTTGACAATCGTCTGGAAACCCTCTGCCACCATATCGTCAATACATTGATTGGAATCTTAAATGATAACGAAATGCCCCAGAAGGTCATCTTCTCCGGAGAGCTGGTCAAAAGAGGAACTACTTTTTAAAAATTTTTCAATGCGAGGAGGAACATCATGAAAGCATTTATGGATCAGGACTTTTTACTCCAGACCAGAACAGCAAGCGAGCTATATCACAAGTATGCGGAGAGAACACCTGTTTTAGACTACCACTGCCATATCAATCCCGCCGAAATCGCAGCCAACCGCAGATTTGACAACATCACGCAGGTGTGGCTCGGCGGCGACCACTACAAATGGCGCTTTATGCGCTCGTGCGGTGTGGAGGAGGCTTTTATCACCGGCGATGCGCCCGATGAGGAAAAATTTTTCAAGTGGGCAGCCTGTGTCGGCAAGGCGATCGGCAACCCGCTTTTTCACTGGACACATTTAGAATTACAGCGCTATTTCGGCTACACGGGCATTCTCAACAAGAACACTGCCAAGGAGGTGTGGACGCTCTGCAATGCCAAGCTCAAGGAGGACAGTATGCGTGTGCGCGGCCTGATCAAGCGCTCGAACGTCACCTTGCTCTGCACGACGGACGACCCTGCGGACTCCCTTGAGTACCATCAAAAAATAGCGGCTGACGATACCTTTGATGTAAAGGTGCTCCCCGCATGGAGGCCAGACAGGGCAATGAATATCGAAAAGCCCGATTTCTTAGCGTATCTCGAAAAACTCGCCGCGGTGAGCAAGACTGCCATTCATTCGTTTCAGGACTTAAAAGAAGCGCTGCGCCGCCGGCTTGACTTTTTTGCCGCCGCGGGCTGCTGTGTGTCCGACCACGGTCTTGCATACGTCATGTACCAGCCTGCCTCTGACGAGGAGATTGAAGCCATTTTTGCAAAACGGCTGACAGGCGCGGCAGTCACACCGCTTGAAGAGTTGCAGTACAAGACAGCGTTTATGCTGTATGCCGGCAGAGAGTACCACCGCCGAAACTGGGTCATGCAGCTTCACTACGGCTGCAAGCGGGACAACAACACACTGCGCTATGCGCAGTCAGGCGCCGACACGGGATACGACTGCATCAATACTTACACACCGTCCGACCAGCTTGCGGATTTCCTCAATGCACTCAGCAAGACGGACGAACTGCCAAAGACAATCCTCTACAGCCTGAATCCGAATGACAATCAGGCGATTGGAACAATCCTTGGCTGCTTCCAAGACGCCTCGGCATATGCAAAAATCCAGCAGGGCAGCGCATGGTGGTTCAACGATCACAAGACCGGCATGCAGGAGCAGATGCTCTCGCTTGCAAATCTTGGAAACCTCTCAGGTTTTGTGGGAATGCTGACTGATTCAAGGAGTTTTCTCTCCTACACCAGACATGAATATTTCAGACGTATTCTGTGCAATCTGATTGGAAACTGGGTCGAGGATGGTGAATTTCCGGCTGACATGGAGACGCTTGAAGAGATTGTAAAAGGAATTTCATATAATAATGCGGTGCGTTATTTTGGATTTGATCTGAAAACTGTATAATTTCATATTTATATGCACACAGCGAGCGGGCAGAGAAGATAAAGCTTCTCTACTCGCTCAGTTTGAGCACTCTGCGGTCATATGTCATAATGCCATTGATTTCCTCCTCTATATCCGTGAGCTGTGTGTAGACTGACGCGCACAGCCCTTCTTTTTTCAACTCCTGAACTCTCCTGTCAAGCTCGTTATACGCGGCCCTCAGTGCCTCCAGATCGCCCTGACTGCCATAGCCAAAATACCGGTCAGAGTACGTATGATCGGGAACTGCGAGCGAAATCCCGCCAAACTCAGATATCACATACGGCTTTTTGCTCTTCTTGGTTACAAGCTCAAAGAAATAGATATGCTCGCTCTTTAGGTCGCCTGCGTCCTGATCAAACCATCCGCTGTGTGCGTCTATAATCCGCGTGCTGTCAACTGAACGCACCATGTCGGTATTTTCCTTCGCGTCAAACTGTCCCCAGCCTTCATTAAACAGCACCCACGTACAGATTGAAACGCAGTTGTAGAGCTGCCTGACCGTCTCGATGCATTCCTTTTTCCATTCCTCCCTGCCAGCCTTGTCCGCCCTTGAGGTGTAGCTGTAATCATTGTCCCTCTTATGGCGGAGCGGAAACAGCACCGTCGGAATATAGCAGGTCTTAATCAGGTTGTAGCTTGTCCCGCCGTTGATCATGTCCTGCCAGACAAGCATTCCAAGTCTGTCACAATGATAATACCAGCGCATCGGTTCTATTTTGCAGTGCTTCCGTATCATGTTAAAGCCCTTTGCCTTGGCAGTCTTGATGTCATAAATCATCGCCTCGTCGCTCACAGGCGTCAGGAGGCTTTCGGGATAATAGCCTTGGTCTAAGATGCCCTTCTGGAAATAGGGCAGGTGATTGAGGCACAGCCTTGGAATGCCGTTGCTGTCTGGCTCTGCGGTAAAAAGGCGCATACCAAAATAACTCTCCACCATATCCTCCCCATACACGATGCGAAGCTCGTATAAAAACGGATGTTCTGGAGACCAGCTTTTTTTGTCTTGGATACCTAATTGTATACTCGTTTTTTCATCAGGCAGAACGGAAATCTTTTGCTCTAGTGCGACTTGGTTCTGGTCAAATAACAGGATTTTGCAGGGAATCCTGCCAAGGCTCTGTCCTTCCCGGTTTTCATTGTATTTGTTGGAAGTGATTTCAATGATGGCACAGTCCTTGTCATAATCCGGCGTGATGCGCAGCTCTTGTATATAAATTTCGGGCACCCACTCGCACCATACAGTCTGCCACAGGCCGCTCTGCGCCGTGTAAAACATTCCGCCGTTTTTGAGCATCTGTTTTCCCCGCCCATGGTAAGAGGTGTCACTTTTGTCCTGTACACAGATGCGAAGCGTGTTTCTTCCAGTCTCTATATAGTCCGTGACGTCTATGGTAAATGCCTGATAGCCGCCGGAATGCGTTCCCGCCAGCGTGCCATTGACATAGACGCGGCAGCGCTCATCGCAGGCGCCAAAATTCAATAGCAGCCGCTTATCCACTGGAATCCAGTCAATCATGAGCTTTCGCTCATACCAGAGATATTCATCTGGTTTGAGCTGGCGCTGCACGCCTGACAGATACGTCTCCGGCGAAAATGGCACGCGGATCTCACCATCCCAGATGACTGGCTGGTCATCGTCACTTGTAAACGCGTATTTCCAGCTTCCATTTAAGATGATATGGTTCTTCCGCGCAAGCTGTGGTCTTGGGTATTCTGTCAGCGCGACTGTAGTCTGCTCTCTGTCAAGCTGTTCTCCCCACGGCGTGATGAGCTGGTTGTACGTTCTGTCACCTTTATCCAATAGTTTATTTAATTGCAGTGTTTCCATGATTTCCCTGATTTTCATATATATCCCCCATGCTGTCTTGCCAAATAAATACGCCTGCACATGCCTGTTCACCTGTACTGTTATCATTATATCCAATTCTCTAAAAACTGTAAAGGAATATTCAGGAATCCTGTGCAGGCGTCAACAACAAAAAAATCTTTGCTATTTTGATCGTAAAGTGATAGTATATTTCTATATTATGTTAGAATCGAGGAAACACTTTTGAGAACAAAAGATTACCAAAACGGACTGCACGACGGCGTTGCCGTTGCATTGGGCTACTTTGCCGTGTCCTTTGCATTTGGCATGGAGGCTGTCACCAAGGGGCTTGGCATCTTGCAAGCAATGTTGATCTCGCTGACAAACGTTACCTCTGCCGGACAATTCTCAGGACTGGGCATTATCGCCGCAGGCGGCACGTTCATCGAGCTTGCATTGACTCAATTAGTCATTAACCTGCGCTACTGCCTGATGTCCTTTTCACTCGCACAGAAGCTGGACCGCTCTGCGCCGAACTGGCACCGCTATCTTATGGCTTACAGCGTGACAGACGAAATCTTTGCACTTGATGCCAGCCTCAATGGCACCCTGAAGCCAGCCTACCACTACGGCATCACCAGCGTCGCTGTTCCCGGCTGGGTTCTGGGTACACTGGCGGGCGCCGTCTCTGGAACACTGCTGCCAGCCTTTGTGATCAGCGCCCTCGGGGTTGCGATCTACGGCATGTTCCTTGCCATCATCATACCGCCTGCACGGCAGGACCGCACGATTCTGACTGTCGTTTTGTCCGCTATGGGACTGAGTTTTCTTTTTTCTGTCCTCCCGGTACTCAGCCAAGTCTCATCGGGCTTTGTCATCATTATCACAACGGTCGCGGTCGCAGGCATCGCAGCATGGTTAAAGCCGGTTCAAGAGGAAGGAAACAAAGGAGAAAACTAAAATGACGCACAACACCTATCTATATATTCTCGTCATGGCAGGGGTGACTTATTTGATTCGAATGCTGCCTCTGGCATTGTCCAAAAAAGAGATTACCAGCAATTATATCAAGTCTTTTTTATATTATGTGCCCTATGCCTGTCTTGCCGCCATGACGTTTCCGGCTATCCTGCACGCCACCGCAAGCATTTACTCGGCACTCGCAGGGCTTGTGACTGCTGTGATTGCCGCCTATAGAGGAAAAAGTCTGCTCATCGTCGCGCTGGCTGCGTGCGCGGCAGTGTTTATCGCCGAACGGATTTTACCTTTTATCCAATAACTCCTTTTTGAAGCAATTCTTTGCGCTTTTCGTGCGTCATCAAATCTGCGAGCCTTGTCGGAACCGGCACATGGCTTTCTTTTGTAATCATATGGTTTGTCATCTGCATCGCAGTCTCAATGTCAATCGCATTGCCGACAGATAAAAAAACGGGTTTGACATTGACGTGGGTGCGCAGAGCCCGCCCGTAGCACTCGCCGTTGATTTCGATATCGGTGTATGCCCTCTCTTCGTTGGGCGGCATGACAAAATCCACCCCCGCAATACGGTGATAGCTTTTTGCGATGCCCACTGTCGGTTTTTGTATCAAAATGCCTGCGTGTGCTGCAAGCCCCATATGCCTTGGGTGCAGATAGCCATTGCCGTCAAAAAAGAGGACATCTGGCGGGATTGTGACTTTTTGGTACGTTTGGAGAAACAGTGGTATTTCCCGAAACGCGAGACAGCCCGGTATGTACGGCACATTGATTTGATCCGCATGACTGACCGTCTCAAGTACTTGGGCAGTATGGTAGTCAATCACCACAATACAGCAGACGGCGTGCTCCTGCCCGTCCGCTTCCTTCCAGTACGCCAGATCAACACCTGCCACCGCCTGAACCTGTGCCGGATTGACTGTATTTTCTATATGAAGCTGTGCACTCAGCCTGATTTGTTCATTGATATAATCCTGCTCTGTCATTTGGTTATTCCTTTCAGGGCGCAGCAGTGCGCCCATTTGGTGCTCACGGCGAAACAATTCGTCATCATTATAACAAGAACGCTTGGAAGATTCAATAGGGGACGAATGGACGCCCATGTGCATAAAAACGGCAGACAAGTCAGTCCTGTCCGCCGCTTAGTTCACTGATGGTCAACAGCACTGCGCCTATCATAATGCCAAAATCTGACAAATTAAACACCACTGCGCTAATCTTTGGAAATGTGATATAATCCACAACATACTTACGCCGAAGGCGGTCGTAGGTGTTGCTGTAGGCGCCGCCCAAGATCAAGGCAAGCCCCGTTTTTAGCAGCCGCTTTCCCTTCATGCCAAGTGTCACTGCAAAAATGCCTGTCACGAAAGCGCTAAACACGAAAGAGAGTGCTGCCACAAGCTGCTGCCGTTCCTCCCCGAGATTCATCATTGCGCCGCGGTTGTGATACCGCTTGAACGCAACACCCTGAAGCACAGTGCTCTCCTGAATTTCCGATACGGTGTCCGTCTTTTCAATCCAGCTCTTCATCGCGCTGTCCGCCGCAAAAAGTGACACTAATGTCATAATATATGGCATTTTCCTCACATCCTTTTTGTTTTCACACTATCACAGGTGCCGGAAAATGTCAAATGGTTCCTATCGGTTCACGGTGCCCTGAATCACGGTGTCAACAGCATTGATACTGTTTTTTGCAGTATTGTCCGAACTGCTGTCTGGCGTGCTGCTGTTTTCTGTACTGCTGTTTTCTGTGCTGCTGTTTTCCATACCGTTGTTTTCTGTATGATTATTGGCGCCGTTGTTCATGCTGCCATTTCCAGTGCCGTTTGTTCCGGTATTTGTTCCATGACTGGTGAGATTGTTTACATTCAGTCTCCCATGCAGTCCTCTATAAAAATCCTCCATGCTGTCATTAATTTTAAAATCATTGGATTGCAGTACATTGATATACTCTGTGACAATCTTTGCCAGATTGCTGTCCGGGTTTGCCTGCACAAACTGCTGGTAATACTGCAACGCCTTCTGGTCAATCACATCATTGGACTCGCCTTTATAATAATGCTCTACGCCTTCTTCTTTGTTATATCCGCCGCTGATTGCACTGGTTGCAATCTCCTCATACATTCTTGCCGCCGCATCTGTGGACACATTGTTTGGATATTTCTCAAGATGCTGTTCAAACAGGCGGGCACGCTCAAGCAGTTCGGACAGCGTCATGTTGATCACTTTTCTGTTTTCCTCGTCGGACATGGCCATAGATGGTGTGTCCCCCTCAAGCCGCATCAAATCCATAAATGCAATCATGTCCTCCGGCATATATTGTCTGCTGTCCTCAAGCCGTGTGAAATCAATGTTTCTGATATCATCGCCAAAGCCCAAAAGCCCTGTGAAAAAATTCTTCACATCACTGACCGCTGCCCCTGCAATATTGGTGTTAATGTAATCAATAATACTGTTGGGGTCGGTGTTCTCATCGCCAATCATCGCCTCAAACTCACTGTGATCTCCCGCCGCGGTGTCCGAGCCGCCTTCATTGCTGCCATCGGTGCCATCCTCACTGCCGTTCCCATCATTGGACTGCATCTGGCTCTCCCCTGTGATGGGGTCCTTGTTGTCATTCCTGTTATCCTTTTTGCCGCAGGCTGACACAGAGAGTACACATGCAAGGCACACTGTGGCAAGTGCTGCTTTTTTGACCGTTACACTTTTCTTATTCATTTTCTTTTTCATACAATTCCTCCATGAGATTACTTAGTTCTGATAGCTATTGCTTTTGTTATTCTTTCTCACTTTCGGAAAAATATGCAAAAGTTCAAAAAAACCGCCGGAAACCGTTGGGTTGGTTTCCGGCAGCTCTGATGCACACGGACATGGAAAAACTATACAGCTAAGGCTGCCCGCGTCCTGTAAAATATTACCATTTGAGTTCCTTTGCAACAATTTTGAAGTTCACTGTTTTTGTTCCGCCGTACTCGCCGAGTCCGTGGATTGTCATTTTTGCTGTGCCCTTCTTGATATTCTTGGAATATCCAATAATTTCATATTCATTTTGTTCAAGTGTTTTTCCGTTGAGCGTGATTGTCTTGATAGCACTCTTATCTGGCTCTACTGCCTTTCCAGTGTACTGCTGGTTTGCTACAGTTATAACTGCCTTAGCAATGTTCTTATCATTCGCAATTACTCTGTAGTATCCATATGCTGTACCTGTATAGTTTTCGGCACCCTTAACAGTTACTCTGAGCACCTTGCCTATCTCTGGTGTCCCTGAAACTGCACTGCCATCCAAGTTTGTAATTTCCTCTATGGTGAAATCTTTGCCATTTTTCAGCTTCTTCTCATCCAAATCTGTAATAACAGGTGTTACTTTATTGTACTTTTCAGCATTATTTGCAAGCACATCTGGTACTAAGATATTCTTTGTCAGCCGCTTGATATTCTGTGGTGCAATCTCAAACTCAACATCTTTCACTGTTCCTTTGAAATTACCTTTTCCCTTGATGGTCACTGTAGCTTTGCCCACCGCTTTATTTTTCTTGTATGATAATGTATAATCCTGTCCTTCCTTCAGACGGATTGTCTTATCGCCTATTGTGAAGCCTGCATTCAAAACATCGCTGCTAAGTTTGCTGCCGCCCTTTGCGTAAGGCACTGAACTCTTAATGACTTTATTTACGCCAAAGGTGAACAGGTCCCCGCTGATGTCATAAGGTAAAATCTTAAATGTTTTCTTCACTGTTCCAGAATAACCATTTCTGCCTGTCACAACCACGGTTGCCTTTCCAACTTCTTTATTATTCTGATATGTTACACGGTACTGGTTTTCTTCCAGACCCGTTACCTGTACTTTGGGCTCGATTGCTTTTCCAGTATAGACTGCTCCGGTATTAGGTACATCTATTGATACAGCATTTCCCTTTAAAGGCTGTCCTTTGATCTTGAAGGTTACAATCTTATCACCCACATACTTTGAACCGATAACTCCTGTGATCACTGCACAAGCGGTCACGCCAGCCTCTGTATTGTTGCTGTATGTCACGGTGTAATCTGTGCCAAGTGTCAGCGGGCTTCCCTTGTATGTCACATTCAGTGCAGGTTCTACTTTCTCTCCCTTATTATATTCCTGATCACTGATCTTACCAACCTTCACACTGCTCATTAATACCTGCGTAGCCTTGTCTGCAAGTGCCATCTTAATTATTTTTTTGCCTGTAAAATTACCAATTCCTTCGACGATGGCATTGTAGATTCCCGGTGTACGTCCATCCGTGTCTGGATTTTCATATGCCACCGTGTAATCCTTGCCCAGCTTCAGTGTCTTATTATTGTATTTTACAACAGGTTTCAGTGGTACTGGTACAGTGTTTGTCGCCGCCACTGCTTTGCAAAGATTATTGATTGGTATTGTATCGAGCGCTACACTGTCAATCGTAAATTTTTTGTCTACCGTCTCAGAGTAATTGCCTTTTCCCTTGACAGTGACAACCGCTATACCTGCATTGACATTGTTGGTATAACTCAATGTGTAATCCTGTTTTTCTTTTAGTCTCTTTCTTCCGTCATATACCTTGACAGATGGTTTGAACGCTTTTCCGGTATAGAGAACATGTCCTTCACCGGCATCATTAACAGTAAGTCCTGAGTTCTCCGCCCATTCTACATAAATGGAATCGGCAGCCGCTTTCTCACCTTTTACAAGTACCAGTGCTGAAATCGGGGCAACCTTCACTTTTCCGTTATCCACAGAACTAATAATAGAAGCGCCTGCTTTCTTGTCGTTAATGCAGATATTCCATCTTCCTTCTGAGATGCCGTAATCCTTGTTGTACAGATCAATTTCTCTCTCGGAAGGATCCGCATTAAAGATAACGATGATTCCGTCCGAAACCTCATTCTTGATGCTTTCCCGTCCTTTGATCACAAACATCACTGTATTGTCTGCAACCGTAAAGCTATTGATATTGTTCTTTACATCTGCCGCGGAGGTCAGGCGCAGCGCTGCATGATATTTGCGAAATTCAATTAATCCCTTGTAGTAATCACGCACAGCGCGGTACTCTTCTTTGTCAAGGTCTGACCATTTGATGCTATTGACATAATCCGAAGAATTATAACTGTTATGAATAACATTGCCGTTCTCGTCAACCTTCGTTCGCAAGATCTCCTCACCTGCATGAATCAAAGGAATACCTTCGGATGTCATGTAGATTGCTGCGGCAAGATTATTCATTCTAATTCTGTCCTGCTCTGTTGCATCTTCCCTTGAAACATTCAGTTTATCCTTTAAGGTATAATTGTCATGACAAGATGCATAGTTGATAATCTGTGTTGGATTGCTTGTCCATCCCGGCACTGCCATGAAACTCTTTGCAACATCTTCTTCTCTTCCCTGCTGTCCAGAAATAAAACCTGTGGACATCGCATCAAAAACACTTCCCTTCAGCATGTCACGAATGGTATCGCTGAAATATGCAAATCCCGGTGTCTTTGCTGAATTTTTCTGTGTGGACATTGTATATCCGTCCTTGGTCACTGTCGTGCTCATGTCCCATCCTTCTCCATAGAATACTACTTCGGGATGTTTTTCATGGACAGTACTTACAACCTCGTTGATTGTCTCTGTGTCAATCAGACCGACAAGGTCAAACCGGAAACCATCAATGTGATACTCATCTGCCCAGTAATTGACAGAATTCACAATGTATTTCTTCACCATGGCGCGTTCGGAGGCTGTATCATTACCACAGCCAGAACCGTTTGAATAGCTGCCGTCCTCGTTGGTTCTTGAGAAATACTGCGGCACGATCTGGTTAAAACAGAAATCCTCTGCACTATACACATGGTTATACACCACATCCATGATTACATTAATATCATTGTCATGTAAAGTCTTAACCATCTGCTTCATTTCTTTTACACGCACAGCGCCATTATAGGGGTCTGTCGAGTAAGAACCTTCCGGCACGTTGTAATTCTTCGGGTCATAACCCCAGTTATACTGCGGTTTATCAAGCTGTGTCTCATCTACTGTCGCGTAATCATACGATGGCAGCAGGTGAAGGTGTGTCACACCCAAGTCAACAAGATAATCCAGTCCTGTTACCTGTCCTGTATTGCTCCTTGTTCCCTTTTCCGTAAGTCCCAAGAATTTTCCTTTATCCTTAATTCCAGAGGACTCATCAATCGAGAAATCTCTGACATGCAGCTCATAAATTATAGCGTCTGTATAATTTTTCACACTGGCACCGCGATCCTGTGCCCAGCCCTCTGGGTCTGTCTCGTCCAAATTGATGACCATTGCGCGGTTGCCATTGACACCTGTGGTGACTGCATAAGGGTCACATGCCTCTCTCGTATCTTTGCCTACAGTCACGTTGTATGTATAGTAAACACCATTCTGGTCTCCTTCCTTCTCAACGGACCATACGCCATTCTTCCCCTTTGTCATGTCGAGTGTTTCGATACAATCATCAGTTCCCTGTGTGCCAGATTCATATAATTTTAACTGTACATGGTCTGCTGTTGGCGCCCATACTTTAAAGGTAGTCTTTTCACTTGTCCATGTTGCACCGAGGTCATTGCCATCATAAGTATACTGCTCCTCAAACTCATCAGACGAATAAGCGCTTGGCATACGCACGCTAAACTCATATCCGTCAAATAAAAGTGTATACGATTTCTGTCTTGCTTCTATAGATGTCAAATCCTCCACTGCAACCAGCTCGTAGACATTATTATTGACATATACCTTCTTCAAGGCAATCTCCCCATCATCAGTCATAAGCTTAAACGCATCCTTTGCATTTCCTTCAATGGGCAGACCTGTCTTTACTATAATGTATCCGCTTTCAGCATCATAGTCTACGGTCTTGATTTTGGCACCTGTCAGGGCATCCTCGCCCAACACGCGGTTTCCGCCCGGTGTGCCGCCCTCAATATAAAAGTGCACTGTACCGCTCAGCACATCTGACAAGTCAATCTTCTGGTCGCTCTCATCATTCTTTTCAGCCCAGTCATTATCGCCTACCCGCTTGCGGACTATGTAGTTATAATCGCTGTTTGTGCGGGCATCATCAAGCTCTATGGTGACAATCTTCTCATTGTTCTCATCTGCAAATTCATAACCTGCACCGCCTGCTCCAGTTCTCCAGCCCCAGACATTCCAGCCTTCATAGTCGCCGTCAGCTCTGTGATAATGAATTTTTAAGGTAATCTTGTTATCGTCTGCATAGACCTTACATGAAAATGTAATCATTCCACGCCCTGTGGCTGCTGTAAGTTCAATCGCTGATGCCTCACATGAAGTCTCTACCATGAGCTTTTTATTCGCATCATCAAGCCTCACACCCTCAACAGATTCCATCGTGTACGCTACATCTACATTTGTTCTCACACCATCTTCGGACATCCAAACCAACTGCTTAGGCAGCACAGTTTCTTTGCCTTTGATGATCGTAAGCTGTGGCGCTATCAGTCCCTCCTTGAATGAAGATGGCACTAAAACGACTGTACCGCCGTCTTTTGCCGCCGGAATTGTAAGTTCAAGCTTGCCCTCCTGAACAAGCAGTGGACTGCTTGTCCCGTTCTTGGTCTTACCGTATAGGTCTTCGTATGCATTTACACCGTTGTCTTTTACAGGAATGGTGATTGTCTTCGCCTCTCCCTTGATATTCAAGCCAATGTAAATCGTCTCGCCGTTATAGCTTCTGGATACAACATCATATCCCTCTGCGTCTGACACTGCCACAGACTGCCTGTCACCTTTGGAAAAAAGCTCTGTGTACTGGTTTCTGATCTTCAACAGCGTGTTGTAATGGCTGTAAACACTATTTTCACTTGCCGCTGCTTCCCAGTTAAAATCATAGCGGTTTGTCTGATATGGATAATTATTCTTTCCAGTCTGTCCGATTTCTTCACCGTAATAAATAACGGGCTGCCCTTTTGCTGTAATCTGTAAAGTTGCTGCCACAAGCGCCGCTGCGTCGGCTGCCTGCTGATCCCACTTCTGATTGATCAGATTCTGCTTAAAGCCTTCCTCATCATGGCTGCTCAGGAACTGTCCTGTCATGTAAGTATTGTTGAGTGTATTATTTCTGTCTCTTAAATTATTCTCAACAGATGACAGATTTCCTTTGACGAAATCCGTCGCATAATCATTAAAATTAAAATCAAGCACAGAATCCATCTGTCCGCTTCCCAGCGCTCCGCCATTCCAGCTATGACCAGCTCCATAATACTCACCAATCATCTTGAACGCCGGATTTGCTTTGGTCAGTTCATTTTTGAACGCAGACCATGTTGTGCTGTCTACATGCTTTACGGTATCAACACGGAAATAATCAATATCGTAATTCTTCATCCAGTCAACCTGCCACTGGACAAGCTGGTTTCTCACTGCCTCATTCTCTGTCAGGAAATCAGGCAGACCTGAGAGAGATGCCTGCTGGTCACTGCCGCTCACCTGCTGGCTGTCATCACGAATCATCTGAATAGGATTGCCCTCTGCATCCTTGAGCAGTGTATTAAAATATTCTTCCTGTCCATAACCTGCATGATTCAGCACTACATCGACCATGATCTTGATACCTTTATCATGTGCTGCGCTGATCAGTGCCTTAAATTCATCTTCTGTGCCTAGCGCGGGATCAAGTTTGGTAAAATCACTTGCCCAATAACCATGATACGCGGCATTGAAGGGCACATCTTCCTTGCCCTCCCCATCTACTGTAACGCCTGAAATATTATCTACAATCGGCGTAATCCAGATGGTATTCACCCCTAAATCTTTCAGATAATCAAGTTTTTGTGTGACACCAGCAAAGTCGCCGCCATGATACAAGCCTGCATTGTCTTTGTCATAGGTATCTGCACCATTTGCAGCATTGTTGTCTGCGTTTCCATCAAAGAAACGGTCTGTCACCATAAAATAAATTACTGCTTCATCCCAGTCAAAGCTGCTGCCTTCTTTGGCTGTAACCTCAACGTTTACAGAGGTTTCGATCACGTTGTTATAAAAATCCTTCACGGTAACTGGAAGTGTGTATGTTCCCGCTGCCACATTCTCTCTCACAGACAACGTGACTGCCAACAATTCTGGATCTATATACAGCTTTCTGCTCATGCCAAGATCAGATGCATCCACATATGCTTCCCTGATGTGTCCCGTTACTGGCACATCATCCACGCCAGTCAGCTTTAATGAAAGAACATTGTTTTGTGTATAGTTCATGGAAGATGAACTCAGCGATGCCTCCGCCTTCTCTACCTTGCCAAATGCAGGTTTTTTCTCATAGATCCCCTTCCCATACACATACCATAACTCTGCTTTATCTCCGTTTGCGATGGTATATGTACGGTCTGCATCTTTTTTGGTCTTTCCTGCACGCGGCCTTCCGTTCATACCAATCTTTTTGTATGGAACCTTTACAGTCATTGTCAGCCACTTGATGCTGTTTTCTGTATCGTCAAGCATCTCTGTAAATAAATACGGCTTTCCTGTACTGCTGCTGGCATTTCCATTCCATATGAGCAAATCAGGTCCTTCCAGCACAGGCTCTGCCACTGCCGGATTGTAATAGTGAATCGTGTATTCATAGGTTTTAGAAATGTCTTCTCCGATAGTAAAAAGACTATTTTTTCCGCCAAATCCATCATCTGCAAGCAAATCATTGTTGGGATCTGTTATCCAGTTCTTGTTCCCATCGACAAACTCAATGAACTTATAAGTGTAATCTCCCGGCTCTAAACTTGTGAAGGTATACGTTAAAAGTCCGTCTGCGTTCTTTGTCATTTTCGCAGCTTTCGCAGACTCTGGGTCCTCTGTCCAGTCATTCATGCTGCCTGCCACAAGCACTGTCTCCACATCACTCTCATAGTAGAAGGTTGCGTCGTAGCCCTTAATCTCCGGGCTGAGCAGCGTTGTAAGACCAAAGGCGCTGTTGCCATTCTCAAGTTTCTTGCTGTTATTCGGGTCTGTCGTCCACTTGGGATCTCCTTCTCCGAGCACAACAAACTTATATTCGTAATCGCCGCGCTGGAGTTTGGTTTTGTATGTAAAAATCCCGTCTTCGCCCTTTGTCATCTTTATGGCTTTTTCAGATTCAGGATCCGCAGTCCAGTCATTCATGGTGCCTGCCACAAGCACTGTTTCCGCTGAGCCATTCATATAACGGAATGTAACTGTATTTCTCTCTATTGTGGGACTTACAAACGGCGCTGTACTCCACCCAGTACCATTTGCCTCATCAACCCATGCCCATACTTCATAGGTTTCACTTGTAAACTCAGTAGCTGGAATTTTAATGTCACTTGTCTGGCTGCCATCTTTGTTATTGAAGATAATCCCAAGTTCTTCCGATCTTTTGACATTGGGAATTTCTACAATATAATAACCATCTTGGTCTTTCTCCGTAACATCAACTCCCGGCCACTCTGTACCATCTATGCCGCCACCCCAGTGATGTAATGCTACTGCTTCCCATCCAGTTACATTCTTGAAATGTGCCTTGACTGTCACAAGTTCTTCCGCATCTGCGGTCATCTGCTCAGTCTCAGTTTCTATTTCGGTTTCCGTTTCGGTCTCCGCAGTCGCAGACGTTTCACTTGCCTCTTCGGTCTCTGTGACAGTTTCTGTCATTGCCTCGGTCTCGCCAGATGTAACCGTCTCTGTTGCTGCTTCGGTTTCGCTCGGTGCAACTGTCTCACTAGACGTTTCAGCCTCGCTTGGTGTAACCGTCTCACTCGCTGCCTCAGTCTCGCTTGGTGCTGCTGCCCCGCCAGATGTTTCGGTCGTTGCTTCAGTCTCGCTTGGTGCAACTGTCTCACCTGACGATTCGGTCTCGCTTGGTGTAACGGTCTCACTCGGTGTCAAAGTCTCGTCTGTTTTGACTGTTTCACCTACTTCTTCCGCTTCACTCGGCGGAACCGTTTCACTTCGTTCTTGTGGTTTGCTCTGCGCTTCCTCGCCCTGCTCGGGTTCACTCGCTGTTGTCAACTCACTGGACAGTTCTGTCTCATTCTCTGCCGCCCATACAAATGCTCCCTGTGCGGGCTGTACATTGGTGAGTACCATCGCAAACACTAAAAGATAACTAAGTAAACTGCTTGCAAAGCTGCGTTTCCTCTTACTGATTTTCTTTTTCTTTTCCATACAATCAACCTTCCCTTGAATGATAATGAAATTTTGTGTGCACTTTTGTATGCACTTCATTTAAGATAGCAATCAACTGCTGTCCTTTCGGCTCATGACACATCCCTCCCCTCTTTTCTCGAAATGTGATTTGTACGAGAATGCCATCTTGCTTATTTAAGTTTAAAATCACTGTCCCGATACTTAAAAAGTCTACTTTTTCATCTTATTTCGCATTTGTGATTTTGTCAATACTTTCTCGAAATTTTCCGAAAAAATATCGTTATTTAATCAAAATATACAAAACAGAATATAATAATATGTGCAATCTCTCTAAAATACTATAAAAAAATCATGGAACCATCTTGCATCTTGTTTATTCTATATAATATATTTTTTATCGTTAAAAGTGCTTTTCTCACTGTTTAGCTTCCTCAATACAAAAAGCAGCAGAGAATGTTATCCCTGCTGCTTTCACAATCACCACTGCATTTTCTTTACAATAATTTTAAATGTACCTGTTTTTATTCCGCTGTACTCACCAAGACCGTGAACAGTTCCTTACCTTTTCTGTACCCTTCTTCATATATACTATAACAGGGAAAGGGCGGCAAAAGAACATGACCGGCTGATGCATAAGGTCATAAGAAAAGGATTTCATCAGGGAACAGCTGGAACTGACAGGTCTTTTGACAACATAAAATATGAACTCGATCTGGAAAGGCTGCGGATCCATTCGTACAAAGCAATGGAAGGCAGGATATTTATAGGTTTTATCTCACTCATAATCACTTCGTATATAAGGAAGATAATGGAAGACAAAAACCTGTATTCATCATATTCGCTAAGTAAACTATACAGCGAATTAAAGAAACTTCGTCTGATCCAGTTTAAAAACGGGAAACAGGTGCTGACAGAATTAACCAGTAATCATAAGGCGATTTTCAAAGCGTTTAATATGAAAGTCCCGGTCCCCTCCTCGTTATAATTCAATGCGGAATTTAGGATGTAAATCCCCACCATGTGAAGAAATCGAAAGAACTGGATGACAACAACCCCAACAAGAATGACCGAAAGGATCCCAAGACGATCGCTGCGCTTGTCAACGAGGGAAGATTCTCATACCCTTACATGCCAGTCGGCATCTATGCAGAGATCAGGAGCTTATCGAACCTGCGCTTCCAGACGCAGGAGGAGCTCACGAGGATCAAGAACCGCCTGGCCAGATGGTTCGCCATCTACTTTCCTGAATATAAAGACGTTTACGGGGATTTGAAGGCGGTGAGCGGGAGGATGGTGCTGAAGGAGGCACCGCTGCCGGAGGACATCAGAAAACTGGGAGTGGAAGGTGTGAACCGGATATGGAGGGACGCAAAGCTGAGAGGTGCTGGAATGAAGAGGGCAAAGACCCTTGTAACGGCCGCGGAGCATAGCGTTGGAAGCAAGGAAGCACCGGAAGCCGCAAGGATGGAACTGAAGAACCTGCTGGATGACATGGATGTATATACAGCAAGGCAGGAGGGACTGCTCCGAAATATAGAAGAAAAACTGAAAGAGATCCCATATATAGACAACCTGCTGGCTATCAAGGGGATTGGAATGGTGACGGTCAGCGGCTTTATAGCGGAAGTTGGGGACATAGGACGGTTTGACAATCCCAAACAGCTGCAGAAGCTGGCAGGATATGCCATCGTGGCGAATGATTCCGGAAAACATAATGGGGAAAGCCGGATCAGCTACCGTGGGCGGAAACGCCTGA
>OFGG01000191.1_pt1 | contig 55324 bp, 45 predicted proteins | sample 1521701 | NCBI WGS metagenome assembly OFGG01 (sample SAMEA3504081, study PRJEB24116) | mouse gut metagenome | biome: mouse gut; feature: mouse-associated habitat; material: faeces | place: Denmark | collected 2011
CGGGCTCCTCCTTCCAGATGGGGCCGATGGACAGCAGGTCCAGCAGGACCTTCCACACCGGCGCGGGGCCTTCCATCCCGGTGAAGCAGTAGCGGATGTACTCGGGCAGCGTGCCGTCCAGCACCAGCTCCAGCCACTGGGCAAAGGTGCATGCCGGGGCCCGGCGGACTCCGAAGTCCCCTATCGTCCATATTTCCCCGGTGCATGGCCCGGCAGTGACAAGGGACCAGCCCAGATGATCGCCTCCCATAATCAGAATCTGCCCCGGCAGCTTGGACGGATTCGCGTGTTCTGTCAGCTCCCCGCGCAGAGCCCGCGAATCCTCCGCAGGAGGGTAGGGCACATCCAGGGACGCCTCACGATCCTCGATTTCCATGTTCCACAGGGGACGCCAGTACCGGATATTGCATACGTCAGGCAGGGTTCCGCCGACGGCAGTCCGGCTGACAATCTCCCGAAAATCCTCGGGCAGACTGACATGCTGATTCGCTTCAAATTCTGCGGTCCACCCGGAACCTGCCGGCTCCTCCAGACGGACCAGACTGCCCTCCCGCTGAGCCATCCAGGCCAGCTTGTCCTGTACCCGCTTTATCTGCACTGCGTCTGTTGTGTAATCCATAATGTACCTCTTTTTGTCCGATTATTGTCCGTTGTCATCCAGGTTGTCCGGAAAGACATTTCTTTCATTTCCCACAAGAGATGAATGGGACTTTGGTCAAGACATCCAAATTATATCTCAAATTTATATCTCAAATTCCCGGAATTCGTCCTGTATTTCTTCATCCGGAATCCCTCCCTTGGCCATCTCAAAGCTGTTGTCCCCGAGAATCTGCGAGACAGTCTTCTGGGGGTTCTGGTGCAGGATATTGATCAGTTCGATAAAGTCACGGATAATCTCACGGGGCGTGATATGAGTCTCGGCACCCACGCGGTTATATTCTACCGTCAGAAAATATACCAAATCCTCCTGAGTCAGTGCCGGAGTATAATTGTACAGCTGGGCATGAATGTTCTGCAGCTTCTCCACAAGGATGTACATTTCCTCCTGGGTCAGCATCTGGAGCCGGATGATGGGAGCTGACAGATCCTTTACGTCCGCTGTGGCGAAATGTCCCTCAGCCAGCCGGGAGCGCAGCGCCTCATAGCTGAACACACCCTTATATTTATCCTCAATGCACTGGGGCGTGCCTCCCATGAGAAAACCGATATGCTGGGCTTTTCCCTGGAGCACATCATTGTACATGGTGAGGATTTTTTCATAATTATTGGCCCTGGTGATGGAATTTGGTATCTTGAAGATATTGACCAGCTCATCTATGATGACCAGCATCCCCTTATATCCCGCCCCCACCAGAAAGGCTGCGAAAATCTTCAGGAAATCGTACCATGTCTCGTCTGTCACGATGAAATTGATGCCCAAATCCGCCTTGGCTTCCTTCCGGGTGGGATATTCTCCCCGAAACCACCTGAGCACATTGGATTTCAGGGCCGCGTCATCCTCCCTGTAGGCTTTCCAATAGAGAACCACCGCTTTGGCGAACTCGAAACCGTTCACCATTCCCTCCAGGGAACCTGCCACGGCATAAATCTGCCGCTCCACCTCTCTGTCGAATTCTGCCGAAGAATCCGCCTCCGCCATGTCTCCTGCGGCTGACTTTTCCCGGCTCCGGGCATTTTCTATTTCCTCCGCAGGAAGCCGCGTTCTGACCGACATCTGGATGCCGGAAATCCATTTCTCCAATATCAGCGGAAGCGCGCCTCCGTCCGGCTTTGACTTGGTGGACAGATTCTTGATCAGCTCCTTATAAGTAGCCAGCCCCTGCCCCTTGGTCCCGGCAAATCTCCGCTCCGGCGAAAGGTCCGCGTCCACCACGGCAAAGCCTTTGGCTGTGGCATAGTTGCGGATCGTCTGGAGCAGGAAGCTCTTCCCGCTGCCGTATTTCCCCACGATAAAGCGGAAAGACGCGCCGCCCTCCTCAATCATCTCAATATCATGCAGGATCGCGGCGATTTCCTGTGTACGGCCCACCGTAATATATTCCAGCCCCGCTCTGGGCACCACGCCGCCCTTTAAGGCATTGATCAGAATATTGGCTATTCTTGTAGGTACCTGCTTTGTCATAGGGATTCCACCATCTCCTTTACTCGCTCTCTGTAGTCGTCGTATAGTTCAAATCCATCGTCCAGGATGCTGTCGCCGATGGAGTCCATGGCCTTTTCGTTGATGCCGTCCATCAGCACCTCCAGCATGACACCCTGTCCGTCAGCGAAAGGCTTCAAGTTCGTCTCCCCCTCCGCCACCAGCCGCAAGGCCTTTCTCTCTGTCTCCGACAGCGCCTCTTTCAGGCTGTCCCAGGGGGACGCTGACCCGCTATTTCCAGAAGATTCTTGCGCAGTTTCAGATATTTCTCCTCCGTTTCCAGACAATTCATTTCTCTCTCCCGGCATTGCTCCATATAAGCTTTCTCTTTCCCGCGCCTGATTATTATCTGCTCCGGAAGGCTGCCCCATTTCGGCAGGCTGCTCTCTCCCGGAAATCTCCCCATCATCTCTGCTGCTCTGCCCGGAATCCGCTTTCCCGGACAAAACCGCGGATTGCAGCAGCGGCTCCTCCGGGACTATCAGCCTCTCCTGTGTCGCCAATGCCTCCTGCCGGATTTTTTCCAGGGAAGCATTGTCCACCTTGACCACCGTCTTCGTGGCCTCCCTATAGAATTCCTCCACCGCAGCCGTGACGGTTTCCTCCAGGGATATCCCGTCCTTTCGCAGCTCGTCCGCCATCACAGGGCTTAAGGCATCCGGATTCGCGGTCAGCTTATGCTTATATTTCGTCAGCCGCCGCAGGACGGACTCCATCTGCTTCAGACAATAGCCCAGCAGCCGCTTCCCGCTCTCGGTGGTGATCATGGCGCTGAATGTCCAGCGGTTCTGGCTGCACAGGTAAACCTCCTTCTCCGACAGCACCACCCGCCTGTCGGCCTGCCTTGCCGCCGGGTAGAACAGCGCCCCCTGAAACGGCGTCCATGCCGCCATGCTCCGGGTGGGCTGGAAGATGTATTCCTCCAAATCCGCATGGCAGCCGTTGAAAGCCTTGCGCAGCCTGTCCATGGTAAAATAGAAGCAGTCCTGCACCAGCGCCCTGTTCTCTTCCGTATAAAAATTGGATTTCCTGATGTCGTACTTCGATATGGCACAATATAAATCGAACTTATCTTCCGGGTCGGCAAGTTTGGGATAATATGCCTGCAGCCCGTTCTCCCCGATGAACTCCCGGAACGGCCTGGGAAGTTCATAATAGATATGGTAGTCCTTCAGCCATTTTACCGCATATTTGTCTAAGGACGCATCATAGACCCGGTAGGCATCCCAGAAAAGCATCAGCCTCTCCAGGCCTTCCTCAGGGCCTTCCACGCCGATATTGTTCAGCAGTTCATATATATACAAAAAAGCGTATGATGTAGAGGTCTGCTGGATATTCCCCTGGCGCACCTGTGTCCTCCAGGTAAAGTATGTCCGCAATTGCCCGTACCCCATCATCTGGTAATTGGGGAAATAAGCGGAGTAGGGCAGAACCCTCCCGCAGTCGTCCTCGAAGTCCTTCATGAACATGCCCTGCCGGTAAAAGAGCCTGGAGTTCTCCTGCTGGATCCTCTTGTCATAGAATCTGGAATTGCCAAAGGCCAGTACCCTGCTCTCCCTGGCGATGTCCCGCATCCGGTTAAAGCGCTCCCGCACGGGATCCGACTCCCTGGCCGCTTCCCGCGCTCCCGCGGAAATCTCTTCCCCCTGCGATTCCCGGCTCCGGTCAGTCCGCAAGACAAACTTCCCCACCCCGGGCATGGGGCAGGCGTCATATTCAATCTCGTAGTATGGGGCTTCCTCCGGGACGACATCGGGCACAGGCTTTGGGAGCGGCGCGGTTTTCCCCCGGGGAATGCGCTCCCCTCCGGGAAGCCCCCCTTTCCCTGGCTGTCCGTTTTCCCTGAAAATCCCTTCTTCCACGGCAGCCCCTTCTTCCATGGAATGCTCTTCTTCCATGGAATGCTCTTCTTCCATGGAATGCTCTTCTTCCATGGAATGCACCTTTCCCATGGCAGGCTCCTCTTCCATGGCAGGCCTCTGAATCTCCTCAAATATCTGAAACGCTTCAAATTCCCTTGGAATGCTCTTCTTCCATTCGTACTTTCCCATCTCTTCCCCCGACACACCCGGCCTGTCAAATGCTCCAAACATTTGTTCCATTGTACCAAAAAGGAAAGGGTTAGTCAATATGCAGCCGTGGATTTTGCCATTGCCGCCTTCCGGCTCCTAATCGCTCCAGGACAATATCCGGGGCCCCTGCTCTCTCCACACCACTGCCCTTCCCGGCTCAACGCAGGAGAGCTCCGCCCATCTCTCCGGGCTGCCCGCCTCCTGACCGTCCACCTCCAGAATCACGTCCCGCTCCCGAAATCCCCGTCTCCGCCACTTGCTCTCCCCGGAAATCCTGATTACCAGAAGCCCTTTTTCCTCATACATCCCTGTGGCGGACATTTCCTCCAGGCCCCGAAGCGGCTTCAGCAGCATTCCGGCGTCATCCCACGCCGTTTCAGCCACAGGGCCCTCCGTACCGCCCTCCCGCAGCATATCGAAGACGGAAGGCGCCTTCGCCTTCAGGCGCAGATCCGTCACGCCGCAGTCCTGCACCTTTAGCTGCTCAATGCCGAGGCGGTCGAGAATGTCCTCCTCCAAAATCCGGATTCCCTCCCCCTCGCCGCAGCGAAACCGGAAGCCCGCGCACAGGGAATGGCTGTCCATGCCCGATTTCTCCCGCAGCTCCCCGGCAGTCCGCCCGTCTCCTTCTCCGTACAGAAGATTATGGTCAAAGGATTCCCCCCAGCCCTTCAAGCCGATGTCGGCATATTGCCTGAAAATAATGTTCCTCTCGAAGACATCCTGGCTGTCCTCAAACCACACATGGGGGTGGAAGGTGTTGTGCAGCATCACATTGTTGACTACGCGTCTGTAGACACCCTCCCGGTTCTTGATACCGCCCCGAAGGCACAGATTCCCCCTAATCAGGTAATTCGAGGAACCGTCGTCCAGGTCGATGTCCCATCCGTTGGCACATTCGAACACATTGTCCCTGATGATTACGGTCTTCACGGCATCCAGAAGGGGCATGTCGGGATCCCTCCGCAGGGTCTCCTCCATCCTATCATACCGGTAGTCCCAATACCTGTCCCACCCCCAGGAGTTGAAGGCTCCATGATCCTGGGTCTCCCGGACTGTATGGAAGACGGCGTTCTTCTCTATCACATGGCCGCCCCAGGTGCCGTCGCAGAGATTGATGCCCGCCCTGGGCACGTCCCATATGGTATTGTGGACGATTTCGATTTCCTCGCAGGCGGTGAGGCTGACTCCGGCGCTCTGCTTTTCAACCCTGCCGTTGCGGCACAGCAGATTCCCCTCCACCCTGCAGTCCGCCGGATAATCCGCGGCAGCAGGCCCGGGAGCCGTATCCCTTGGGCCCTCCTCATGGACGCTTTCGTAGCCGAACAGAGGGCTCCTCACCGCCCCCGCGTCCCCCGCCATAAGGATGGCATTGGCCCCTGCGTCCGCTATCTCGCATCCCCGGATCAGCACGTCCCGATTGTACCTGCTGACCGTGATGCCATTCCCTCCCACCTCCAGTATCTCGCAGTCCAGGAAGGATATATGCTCCGTCCCCTCCAGAAAGACGGCCCCGCCCCTGTAGATGCACCAGTCGCTGCGGAACACCGGCTCCATCTCCTCCAGAAAGGTCCGCCCCGCATGCCGGAATCCGATGCCGGAGAACACAAGATACCGCACCGGCTCCCCTGCTGTCCCCTGAAGGGTCAGGAGATTCTTCAGGCCTGCCACTTCGTAGACGGAATGGGCCATATCCTCCCCCTGAGGCGGATAGTAGTACAGATATCCCTCCCTGCCGTCATAGTACCACTCCTCCGGGCTGTCCAGCTCCTCGAAGATATTCTCGATGAACCGGATTTCCCTGTGCATTTCGGAAGGCCTGTTGTTCTGCCATCCCCCCTCATATTCCAGCTGCCCGTCCTCCGCCCTGCCCGTGACCCGATAATGCATGTCGCCCCATAGCGCCTGATGCATGGCGTGGATATATCCTCCCCAGGGATCGGCGTAGCGGCCAGTCCTCTCCCTTGAGAGGCAATCCGCCGAATATCCCTGGAAATACCGGACCGACTCGTCATAATTCGGGTATCTGGCCAGGATTTTCTTCTTACCGTTCACGAAAAACTGGTCGAAGCTTTGGCCTTTTTCCATGGCCGTCCTGTAGATTCCCCCCGACACCTGCTCCCAGCGGGGATAAATGCGCCTCCCTCCGCTGATCACCGCATTGCCGCATCCCCTGTAGACCACCGGCTGCCGCGCCGTTCCGGAATCCTCCGGCGTAAACACCAGCGGCTGTTCCAGATAATAGGTCCCCTCTGCCAGATTGACGGTGACCCCTCTCCCGTCTTCCCTCACGGCCGCTCTGGCCAGCATGGCCGCTTTCTCGATGGACCGCACCGGACGGCCCTCGCTTCCGTCCCAGCCGTCGTCCCCATGATTCGAGACATAAATCTGCGTCCTGTCCTCCGTCTGCCACCTGCCCTGATATCCCTCTGCAAGTCCTTCGTATCCCTTCCAGGCCATCCGTCTGTCCTCCGTCTTCTTGGAATGCTCTTCTTCCATGGAATGCTCTTCTTCCATGGAATGCCCTTTTTCCATTTTCATAGCTGAAACAAAGAGGGCCGCCCGCCAGGAAAAGCATGTCCTTCTGTACAGTTTCCCTGACGCGGCAGCCCGCCTGTCTTCTATTGTAACATATGTGCCGGGAAAACGGCATCCTTTTTTACGCCTCAAGGCATATATTACCTGTAAATGGTCTTTTCTTTTATGACAGGAGTGTCATCTTCCTGTTCTATCTTCAGCCGCGCCCCGCCAATCTCCCGGTTCAGGGGAACGATTCTCTTGTGGCCGATGCAGCGGGCGCTAAAGAACTCTTCCCAGCCTTCTGATGTGAGTATCTCCACCGTAAAGCGCCTCACATTCTCCCCGTAATGGATATCCTCCATGATCACCAGATGCCTGACCTGCTCCGGGCTCTCCAGAAGAAGCTCAAATTCCGTGCCTGTGCCCCTGCATGTGGCCGCAGGATCCCGGTACAGATCCCTCACCAGCCGCCCAAACTCCCGGAACTGTTCCGCGTCCTCGAAATGGCCCCTCTTGCTGATGCACATGCCCATCAGCAGATTGGAATTGCGGCCCACGGAAGTGATGTAGCGCTCCAGCAGCTCCTCCGGCGCATACACCAGATGCTCCTCGCCCTCCGCCCAGCACCAGCCGCCTCCGAAGGCCTCCTGCTTCCGGTTGCCCATGTCCGTCTCCGCGGGGATCCAATACTTTCCGCCCGGCTTTCCCACGCCGATTGCATCGTCCTCCTCCGTGCCGCCGAAGCCGCAGGTATTGTTGTCAGAGGTGGACCAGCAGTCCATGGGGGCCAGCCCTCTCTCGTTCCCCACCCAGCGCAGGTTCTGGAAATGCTCCTTGGGCCCCTGGAAGCAGATGGCCCGGGGCTGGTACTTCCGAATCAGGCCCACCACGTCCGGCCCGCCCAGCTCATGTGGGATGACGCCTCCGTCGAACCAGATTTCGAACAGCTCTCCGTAATTGCCCCAGATTTCCGCCAGCTGGCGCTCCACCATGCGGACATATTCCTGGTATTCGGCAGAGCGGTAATCCATCTTCTTTGAATCATTGATACCGTAATAGCCATTGCATCCCGTGGAATAATACAGTCCCGGCTTGATGCCGTACTTTTTGCAGGATGCGATGAAGTCCTTCACGATGTCCGCCCGGCCGTCCCGATAAGGGGAGCCCGCCATGGAATAGTCGTTCTCCCCGGTGGGCCACATGGAAAATCCGGTCACATGGTTGGTCACGAACACCGCGTACTTTGCCCCCATGCTGGCCGCAGCCTCCATCCACTGATCCGTGTTCTCGTCTGTGGGGGCAAAGTCCCTTGCAGGCATTTTGTCCGGAGAGCATTTCCACAGATTCATGGGAATCTCCGGGTGGTAAGTCTCCATGCAGTGGTGGATGATGACACCCATCTCCATATTCGCCCATTCCTCCTGCTTCGGCGTGGGCAGCGGTTTCTGTCTCATAGCCATAACCTCCTGTTTTCAGCAGCAATAATTTGGGATTTCTTAGCCCTTCACGGCCCCCAGCATGATTCCCTTCGAGAAGTACTTCTGCATGAAGGGATACACCAGGAATATGGGGATGACCGTGATGACCGTAATCGTCATGCGCACGCCCATGGGCGTCAGCAGCTGGCTGGCGGCTCCCATCTGGTGGATCGCGCTGGTGTCGCCCTGCTGGAGCATCTTCGTCAGCTCCTGGGTGGAGTTGAGGAATTTATACAGCAGATACTGCAGGGTATTCAGGCTGGTGTCCGACACATACAGGTAATTGTCCATATAGGAGTTCCACTGCCCCACTGCCGTGAAGGTGGCGATGGTTGCCACGATGGGCTTGCTCAGGGGCAGGATGATATAACGGTAGACCGTGAACGCCCCTGCGCCGTCCAGTACGGCCGACTCCTCCAGGGAGGCAGGCAGCTGCTCCACGAAGGTCTTCACCAGTATCACATTGTAGGCGGACACCACCCCGGGCAGAATGTACACCCAGAAGGTATTCACCAGCTTGTAGGCGCTGATCGTCAGGTATGTAGGAATCAGGCCGCCGCTGACATACATGGTGACCACCAGCGCACGGTACAGGAACTTCCTGGCGGGCAGCTCCTCCTTGCTGAACAGATAGCCCATGAAGGTACAGGCAAATACGGACAGCAATGTCCCCGACAGCGTCCTTGCCACGGAGATGAAGAGCGCGCTTCCGATTCCGTTGAGCTGCATGACCTTCGCAAAATTGTTCAAAGAAAAGCCCTTGAACCAGAATGTCACGCCCGACTGGGCCTGGGTGGCATCGCTCAGGGAGTATATCAAAATGTACCAGAACGGATACAGGCAGATCAGGGCCATCAGCCCTAATACGATCGTATTCACCACATGAAAGGCTATGCGGGATGGGTGTGTCTTTCGAAACATATCTTTCACCTCCTAGATAATGCTGTTTCCCCTGATTTTCTTCGCAAGCTGGTTCGTTCCGAAGATCATCACCAGGGAAATCAGGGACTTGATCATTCCGATGGCCGTACTGTAGGAATAGCTCTTGTTGATCAGGCCCAGCCGGTATACATACAGATCCAGAACCTCCAGCCTCTTAAGCGTCACAGGGTTCTGGAAGATAAAATACTGGTCGAAGCCCACGCTGATGAAGTTCCCGATGGAGAGCAAAAGCAATACGATGAAAGTCTCCGCGATTCCAGGCAGCGTCACATGGAGCATCTGCTGGAACCGGCCGGCCCCGTCCACGGACGCCGCTTCATAGAGCTCCTGAGGGATGCCGCTGATGGCCGCCAGGTACACGATGGAGCTCCACCCCAGCCCCTTCCATATCCCCAGGCAGGTCTGGAACCAGTAGACCGCCGATGTGCTGGAGAGGACATTGGTGGGCTTGCTGATGATGCCCATCCCCATTAGGATCGAATTGATCACGCCCTCTGTGGAGAAAAGGGAGAACGCCAGGGAGTATACGATTACCCAGCTGATAAAATTCGGAAAAGTGGTAATGCTCTGTACGAATTTAGAAAATCCCTTGTGAGGGACTTCGTTCAGCAGAATGGCGAATATCATGGGGAGCGGCATCGTGACCAGCCCCAGCACCGCGAAAATCAGGGTGTTCTTGATTACCCTCCACATGTCCACCGTATCCATGAAGAACTGCCTGAAATATTTCAGCCCCACGAAGTTCTCGGCGGACAGTGACGAGCCGGGCGTATACTGGAAAAAGGCGATGCTCCATCCGAACAGCGGCACATAGCTGAACAGGACCACGAACACCAAAAATGGCAACAGCCAGAGCAAGAGCTTATAGTTCTTTTTCTTTTTATATTGTTTTAAGGCAGCATTTTTCACAAGACCCCTCCTTCATAAAATAAATATCCTCTGTGCGAGCCCATGCACAAAAGGCTGCGGCGGGGAGCTTCCTGCATGTCCCTCCGCCGCAGCGCAATCATCGTTGGAAATATAGTTCGATATCATTCATGCTTCCATGGAATGCTCTCCTTTCACGGAAAGCATGGAAAGCCCCTCTTCCATATTACTGGATTCCGTACTTGGCTTTTGCATCGGTGAATGCTTTGTACGCATTGTCGTAAGCTTCCTTTGACCATGTGAACAGTTCGTCGGAGCCCATGGCCTTACACTCCTCGATGACCTGCTCCTTGACCTGCTGATACTCCTCCGCCGTGGCAGCCATCACCAGATCCGGGATATAGCCTTCCAGCAGCGTCTCGATCTGGGTCTTCTTGGTACCCATGTCTTCCGGCACCTGGGTCAGTATCATGTACAGATCCTTGGTATCCATGGAACGGTCCTTTGCGATTCCCTGTTCCACCTGATTCTGATGTACCTGAGCGGGATAAGACACATTGTAATGCGCACTGTAGTCCTTCTGCAGGGGGTTCAGCGTCTCCGCAAGGGCCTCCGGGCTATAGGTCAGGTTCAGCATGCTGCCGTCGGAATGCATGACGCCGCCTGAGTACGCGCACAGATAGTTCATCCAGCCGCCTGTAGTGGAGCCGGCCACGCCTGCCTGATCCAGGGGCGTGCCGCCTGTGGCGAACATTTCCTTGCCGGCATCGGTCAGAACCGGTACATTGTTCTCGTCATACTCCCAGTGGACGCCCTCGAAACCGGAATAATAGGTGCGCAGATTGTCCTCATTGTGCATATAGTCCAGAACCTGCACAGCCTTGTCGATATTCTTGCATCCGCTGTATACGAAGAGGGAATTGTTCTCCCAGCCCGCGATGGGGTTGCTTGCATAGTTGGCGCTCATGCCGCCGTTCTCAGGGAACACGCTGACATACCCTTTCAGGGTCTCGGGATCGTTCTTTGCTTCCTGTGAATAGTAGCTTCCCACATCCCATGTGCGCAGAGCGCCCGCATAAGTACCCTGTACCACCTTCGTGTTCAGGTCATCGGATTTCATGATGAAGAAATCAGGATCGCACAGGCCCATGTTGTATGCCTTGTTGAAGAACTCCATGGCCTGCCAGAAGGAAGCCTCGTCATCGGTATACGCGTTGTAGACATCTCCTGTGGCAAGGTTCACCTGCAGCCCGGGCACATAGTTCTCGGAATATCCCAGCTGATAGGTCTTCACCACGTTCCAGGACCACAGCCCCGTCCCCACATACTGTCCCAGGCCGTAGGTAGGTCCGCCTGCGTCATTGGTGGGATGTGCTTCCACCATCTGCTGCAGCACATTCAGATAGTCCTCATCGCTGTTGATGGGCGGGCATCCCAGTTCCTTGTACCAGTCCCAGCGTACCACATAGCCGCTCCAGATTTCCGAGCCAGGGAACTCAGGCCCTACCTGGCAGCGGGTGAAGTACAGCTTTCCGTCGCCATTGCTCAGGAACTCCCTCACCAGGTTGTTGCGGTCTTCGAATTTGGCGATGTTGGGCGCGATGTCCAGATAATCGTCCAGGCATACAGCCATGCCCTTGTTCAGCACCTGGGGCTCTCTGTACTTCGTGACATTGGCAATGTCGAAAGTAGCGTCGCCGCTTGCCACAGCCAGGTCGAACTGCTCGTCCGTAATCTGGATTACCTCAATCTTCACACCCAGATCCTCTTCCATCTGCTTGACGAAGTCAGGGGGCCAGATCTCCATGTCCGCGGACGCCTTGCCTGTGTGGGCATAGGTGATGGTAGGCACCTCGCCGCTGTCCGCAGCGCCTGCATCGGAAGCCTCTTCCCCGCTGTCGGAAGCCTCTGATTCGGCTGCTCCGGAATCGGCTGCGGAGCCGGAATCCGACGCTTCGCTGCTGCCCGAAGACTGTCCGCCGTCATTGCCGCAGCCTGTGAGCATTGCCGCCACCATGGCTGATGCCAGCAGAATTGATAGACCTTTCTTTTTCATCCTGTCATTTCCTCCTTTAAATATTGTATTACCATAACAGAAGGCCAAAAAGCTTTCTATTATCATATTTCTATTATAAATTCTGTGGTTTTGAAAGTGAATGGAAGTGGCGATTTATATTTTGTGAGATAATTCGCTTTTTTCATCCGTTTTTGTATTATCTTTTGATTTTCTCCCATTTTTGTGCATTTTTACGATTCTATATGCATTGTGCATTTGCAAAATATGTCTTTTCACGAATACTACATGACCGCAATATGCTTTAAGGATACTTCTCCTCTTGCCGCCGTTATCTTGACTAGCAATTTGTCTATTTTCACCTTGTTTTCGTCCAGCAGCCTGTTCTGTTCGGCAAAGGGATCCGCCAGGGCACATATCTTGCGGTTCCCGATTGTGGTCCCCTGGAAGAAGGGGAACTGGCCTCCGTTGGAGAACACGGCCTCTATGCGGAAGCCTTCCACCCTCTGTCCCACGGATATGTCCTCCATCAGCTCCACATACTTAATCCGGGATGTAGGCTGCGCCAGGGTAATCATGTATTCCGGCTGCATGGGATGTCCCATATCCCTTTTCTCTACCGTGGCCTCCAGGGCCTGTCCGAACTCTCTGTCCAGAAGCTCCCGCAGCTCCTTCAGGCGCGCCACGTCCCTCTCGTCCAGCAGGCCGTCCCGGTTAGGCGGGATATTCAGGTTCAGACAGGCATTGCCGCCCACGGAGCTTATGTATATCCGGAACAGCTTCTCCAGGGACTTGGGCTCTTCCTCCTTGTGCCAGAACCACCCCCGCCGGATGGAGGTATTGATCTCCGAGGGCACGAAGGTCAGCCCCTTGGAGTACAGGATGTTGCTCAGGCCGCCCACATTGCTGTCCGTATTGTACAGATAGGACAGATCCCCTTCCTGTGCCAGGGGGCCGGGCCCTGTCTGCACATCGCCGTACCAGCACAGTTCCCCGGGCACCACCGCCCATTCGGATGCCCTGGCGTTTCCGGCCTCATTGCCGCACCAGCGCACGTCCGGGCCCCTGTCGAAGAAAATCACGGCATTTGGCTGGTGCTTCCTGACCAGCCTGATATAGCGCTGGAAGTCATATTCCTGCTTCTTCCCATTGGGCCCCTCTCCGCAGGCACCGTCCAGCCAGACACAGAACAGCTCGCCGTACTGTGTCAGCAGCTCCTCCAGCTGATTGCAATAGTAATCATTGTATTCCGGCGTACCGTAATAGGCGCTGTTCCTGTCCCAGGGCGACAGATAGACCCCGAAGCCGATTCCGGCCTCCCTGCAGGCCTGGGCCGCCTCTCCCACCACGTCCCGCTTCACGGGACAGTTCTTTACACTGTGCTCCGTGTATCTGGAGGGCCACAGGCAGAAGCCGTCATGGTGCTTGGCCGTCAGTATCATACCCTTCATGCCCGCCCCGGATAGGGCCCGGGCCCACTGGCGGCAGTCCAGATTCTCGGGATTGAAGATGCTCTCAGGCTCCGTGCCGTCTCCCCACTCCCTGTCCGTAAAGGTGTTCACGCCGAAGTGGATGAACGCGTAGAACTTCCTGTCGAACCATGCCAGCTGCCGCTTAGACGGCGCCACATTTGCCGCCTCCCTCAGAAAATCAATCATCTTTACTTACCTCCTGGCTTCTTGATTTTATCCTTGTCCCTTCATTATAGGTTTTGCCGTCTCCGAAAGGAATGTGTGCATCCGTCAATCTTTTGGCGGATACCGCTTCATTATGGCAGCTTTTTGTATTATCTTTTGATTTTTGTGCACTTTTGTTCCAATTCTATTTTTTTCGACACGTTTTTCTGCATTTTAACGGACGATGGGATTGAAAAATGACCAATTGATTTCCCTGAGCCAAAATGATATAATGACAATAACATTTTTCACAGAAAAATACGTCAAATGGCCCGGGATACATTGTCCCATACTATACTGCATAACGCTGAATACTGCCTAATGTAATCATGCGCTTGAACCAGTCAGCGTTATGCAGTCTGGTTTCACGGCAGGCGAAATCGTTAAGCAGTATATAATATATGTGGAAGTCATATGATATATGATGGAAAAGACAGATTCCCCCGGAAAGAAGCATCCCGGCGAGGCCCATATCCGGGAACCCCAGGAGGTGCAGCATGCAGAAGACCCACAGCTTCCAGCGGAAAGTGATTGGATATATACTCGTGATCGTCAGCCTCACCCTGGCGGTGGGCACTCTATTAGTGGTCTCTCTGGTCACCAGGAAGCTGTCCCAGCAGAACGTGAACTATACCCTGTCCGCCTTCGTCAAGACCGACGTGGAACTGGAGAACCAGAAAGACAAAATGGACACTGCCTTCGTCAACATATCCACCTCCCTCACCCGCAGCGGCATGCCGGACATCGGAAGCGCCAGCCTCCCCTATACCAAGTCCCTGATCGGCATCAGCAACCTGTTCGACCAGTTCCTGGACTATAAGATGATCGGGCTCTTCAGCAGCGATGCCGCCATCATCTGTTCCCCTGTACGGAGCTTTTCCGTCCATTACAGCAGCGACGATGTCTTTAGCTCCCGGCTCTATGACGATATCCTCCACGGCGAAAAAGATTACGGCATGGCGTATATGCATGAATTTATAACCGATTCCTATGCCGGTACTTCCTCTTTCTGGCTGGGCAAGGTGGTCTATTTCCGCCGGGCGTTCCTGTACGGAGGCAAGCGGTACTATATCCTGATCGGCCTGGACGAAAGCGTCATCCATCAGTCGTTCCTGCATCTGGAACAGGGCTTCAACTCCGTCTACATCGTGGGGCAGGATAGCGAGATCATCTCCAGCAGCCACACCGATATGTTCCGCCGGAAGCTGGATTGCCCCATCCGGCCCGATTCCGGCCTCTCCTACAAGGAGACCCTGGGCGAAACGGAATATCAAATCATCCCTCAGGCTCTGGGCATCTACGACTGGTCCATCGTCAACCAGTATCCCACCAGCGAATACATGCGGGACGTGAACCGTATGTCCGTCTTCATCATCACGATCTTCATCGGCTGCCTGGCTGCCGTGGGCCTGTGCGTGACTTTGACCATCCGCAGGCTTTCCTCCCCCCTGAATGAGCTCAGCGACCGGCTGAAGGGTTTTTCCTCCACGGGCCTGCACTCGCCCCAGACCGTGCTGCATACGGGGAATATCGAGGAATTCGACATATTGAACAAAAGCTTCCTCCAGATGGCGGACGACATCCAGCGGTTGGTGGCCAGGCAGAAGGAAGAGGAGGAACAGAAGAACCAGTTCCGCATCCAGGCCCTGATGGCCCAGATAAACCCACATTTCATCTGCAATGCCCTCAATACGGTGAAGGTCATGGCGGAGATTGCAGGGAACCGGAACGTAGCCACCATGATCGCCCATATCTGCCAGTATATCTCCCCCGCTTTCCGCACCAAGAAGAACCGTTGGTCCTATGCGGAGGAATACGCTTTTCTGGAAGATTATATCTATATTCTGGAAATCTGTTTCAGCGCGAAGATGGAAATCGGCTGTTCCTTCGACCCCTCAATCAGAGACTGCGTCCTGCCCAGGTTCCTGATCCAGCCGCTGATCGAGAACAGCATCTCCCACGGCATGACCCAGGACTGGACTCTTGAGATAGATGTATCCGTGAAAAAGACAGAGGGCGGGGATGTGTGGATCCGTGTGTCCGACAATGGAATCGGCTTTGCCCCCGAGGTGCTCCTGGCCAAAAAAGAAATGCTGGCCAACTGCAGAAAAGCCGCCGACCCACAGGCCGGCATCGGCCTGCAGAATATCAAGCAGCGGCTGAACCATTATTATCCGGAATCCCATGCCTTCGAGATTGAATCCGCCCCCAATGCCGGAACTGCCATCGCCATCCGGATTCCTCTGCAGACGAATGACGCCTCGCCCCAGAATGGCCAAAGCGCAATCACTTAGATCTTCTTAGCCGAAGCCTTCGGCCCGCTTAGAAACTCTTCATTCCGCACGCACTTCCGCCAGGCGTTGGGCGAGTATCCCGTGACGGTCTTGAAGGTCTTGCTGAAATGGGAGAGGTCGCCTATCCCGGTCTTCTCCGCTATCTCATACAGGAACACGCTCTCGTCCTCCAGAAGCTCCATGGCATGCTGGATGCGGTAAAAGGTGAGGTAGGTGCTGAAGCTGATGCCCATGGCCCGCTTGAACAGGGTGGAGAAATAGCTGGGGCTGAAGGACACCTGCTCCGCCACATCGTTCAGAGCGATCTTGCCCCCCCTGTTCTCCTGGATGTAGCGCAGCGACTGGCGGATTTCATCGTATCCGCAGTCCCCGCCGTCCAGCACGTCCCCGCGGCTGCGGAGCATGTCCCTGCACCGCAGATAGACCCCCTCATAGGTATCCTCGTCCAGGATTCCCTGGAGCCGTTCCGTCAGTTCCTCCGGCGGGAAAACAGGCAGCTCCCGGCAGAAGGCCTCCATGCCTGCCACCACGGCCTGCCGGTACTCATAGAAGGAAAATCCGGCCTGCCCGGTGGTCTGTACCGTGGGTTTGACTATATTTTCGTAGTATATCTGGCGGTTCTTTCCACAGAAGGTATTGATGGCGTACAGCGAAGAGATGTTGGCCACATAGCTGATGAAAAAAGAAGCCTGTCCTTTCTGGATACCGGCCCCCTGCCCTCTCACATGGCCTCCCAGGCGGAAGAAGGCATCCCGCTTCTCCCTGATTTCGGCGGGCTCCTGGCAGCATTCCAGGTCACAGGCCAGTTCCTGGTCGAATGCCTTGTACACATATTTGCCGAACAGCTGCACCCGATGGATCAGCTCCTCCTCAGAAAGCGTCCTGTTCTTAAAACATACGGTGAACTCCATGTCATTCCTGCAGTCCGCCACCGTGTCGGAATGGTTCAGGAAATACTCCGCCAGAAGGTCTCTGACCGCCTTGGACAGAATCGCCTTATTCCCGCCTCTGATATGCAGACGGAACAACAGCCAGTAGGGGCTCACCTCAAAGGGCAGGGCTCCCTCGCTTCTGTCCAGGAAGTCCCCCAGGAGCTGCTCGTCCGTACGGATGCCGGAGGCGGCCCCGCTGGCCACTCCCTCCAAAGCAAGCTCCCTCCCCGCCAGGGAGAGCTTTTCCTGCAGCTCCTCGGGGGATATGGCGGACTTCAGCAGGAAGTCGAAGATGCGGTAGGGGAAGAGCCTGGTGATCACCTGCACGTCCTCCACGCAGGTCACCACGATGATCTTGCAGGGGCGCTCCTCCTCGCATATCTTCCCGATCAGCTCCACGCCTCCCAGCCGCGGCATGTTCAAATCCGTGACCACAATCTCCGGATAATGGGTGCGGTACAGCTGCAGAGCCTGTATCCCGTCATCCGCCTGCGCGACGATCTGCATATTCAGTTCCGCCCAGTTCACCGAAGACACGATGCCTGCGCGGGTCAGGAGCTCATCCTCCGCAATCAGTACCTTATACATTCCCGCCATCCCCCCCAGACTGTTCTGTGGCTACTTCCGAATTGGATTTTGTCGATTTCGCTGGTTTTCATTATACACCAGAAATCCAGAAAAGACAACCGGGGAGAATTCGTCTCCATGCAGTTCCGTTCTTCCTATCTCCTTGGCCACAACAACAAATCTGCCGTCCTCCACATGGTATGTACAAGTGGAGAGCGTCAGAAAGCAATCCCCCAATTCTGCCGTGACGCCAGTGTCATATAAGGACATCTCTTTGACATTTTCATAAAAATCCCGGAATTCTTCCTCGTTCTGCGCCTGAAAAAAATTATAGTATTTGAATACCTGATCCGTGGTATAGTACACTTGGCTGTAGAAGGCCGCCATCACCTCATAGCGGCGCTTCCCTGTCTCCGTATACAGATCCATGTACTTATGTTCCGAATAATAGTCCTCATCCTGGTACTCGTCAAGGCTTCCGAACATAGTCCCTGTCTTCATATTATGGCCATGGATGATTAGGTTGGTCGTCCCGCCGGCGTACAGGTCGCTGTCCGTATCCAGAATCAGGCAGCCCGCTTCATCTTCATTCCCATCGAAGTCCCGTTTCAGATAATATATCTCGTCCTCCATGGTCTGCATGACAGGATAGTCAATCACCGTCCCGTCCACCACCAGCCATGCGGCCATGTCCTCATTTTGTGCGAACAGCTTTTCGTATGGGTTTTCTGAGAATATCTGCCCTCTTTCGGAATCCACGGAATCTGATATTTTTTTATTTGTTTCTTCGGCAGAATCCGTCCCATCCAAATTCTGCCGAAGCTGCTCCATTTTAGTCTCCGCTTCTTTCTCTCTTCCATAGAAGCGAGCCAATTGCCAGACACATATGCCTGCCATTGCCGCAGCCAATATGCCACAGGCCAGGATTGCTCTTTTCAGCTTTTTTTCACGGAGACTTTTTTCTGAACCCTCTTCCGGTTCCGCATTTCCCCCTATCTTTTCATCCTTTTTCATTTCATGCCCATTTCAGATTTTCCGCCTTTTTCTGAAAAGTATCCCCGCAGCCGCCAGAGAGGCAATACAAACCGCTCCCGTAATGGGGATGGCCGCTGGCAGGGAATCTCCTGTCTTCGGGACATCATCCTTGATACGTCCGGCATCATTCGATGTATTGCCCACACCGGTTCCCGTGGCATTTCCCGGATTATCCGGTCTGGCATTTCCCGAGTTATTCGAATCCGAACTGTCAGTTCCCGGATTATCCGAGTCCGGCGTGTCGGTTCCCGGATTGTCTGTATCGGGTGTGCTGGTTCCTGTATTATCCGAATCAGGATTATCGGTTCCTGGGTTATCGGTTCCCGGATTATCGGTTCCCGGATTATCTGTGTCCGGATTGTCGGTCCCCTCCACCGCAAAGACAAATGTACTGAATCCGTCTACTGTAAAGGTGACAGTACCATCGCCGTTCATTTTCAGGCTGACCGTCTCGACAGTCCCATCCGTACGATAGTGGAGGACGACCAGACGGCTGGCCTGCAACCCGCTGGGAATCGGCATAGTTACCGTAATCGGCACCTCAAGCTCATGTACTTTCGCGCTATTATGCACCAGAGAGACATCAAGCTGGACGCTGGATGCAAATTGATATCCGTCCAGATTCTCCTTCTTTTCAGGCATGGATACCTCCAGCCTCACATCCCCACTGTCTACGTTCAGGCCTGCTCCCACTACGGAGATATCCTGTGCATTCACATACGCACTCGCCTCTTCCGATACGACAGGATTGCTCTTGACGATTCCTTTCTCCGCCACATACCGCTCTTCCAGCTCTTTCATCTGGCTCAGGACGGCGCTGTCTGTCTGCATGGCAGTGTGGAGCTCTGACTGTGGGATTTCAGCTTTGACCGTCGCCAGCGCTTCGGCGGCCGTCGCCGCTTCCATGGCGCCGCTTATCTTATCTCCGACTCCCTCCGACACTTTAGCGGTATCAAAATAATCGGAGAACTCCCCCGCTGCACCATTGGCGATTTCATCTATGTTTCCGCTCAATGCTGTAACCTTGACGCGATATCGGCCCGCACCGAATGAGTCTATTCGTCTGGTAAAATCTTCCTCACGAGGAGTTGTGATGTCCTTATAGCCCGCCTCTACCCACGACGTGGATCCCAGAGAGAACTCCTCGTCAGAACCATCTGCTGTATAGAACAATTCCAGAGAATATCCGCCTGCACCCTCAACTCCGGTATAGCGGAATACTCCAGCCCTCTCGCTGTCCCAATAGCCGGTCGTCGTTCCAAGCGCCTGTGACGGCCTGGTATACACTTTCTCCTCACTGTGTGACCAGTCACTGGATATCTGTGTATCCCAGTTCTCCATGCTGACTGCCATTACACGAAATTTGTAGGTGCCGCTTTCATTTATGTACTTAGCGCCTTGGAAGGTTATTCGCTCTGGCTCTTCAAATCCCCAAAGACCGACCTCATGTATTTCTCCATCTTTTAAAATGACAACTCTATACAGTCCTTCCGACTCTGGTACTGCATCCCACGATAAGCTCCAATTTTCTCCCCACGCCACCCCTGTAGGGGCCGCCAATTGCTTCTTCTCACCATTCTCCGTCTGTGGCGGATCAGTGTCGTCAGCCGCGTCATTTCCGGCATCGCCGTCTCCGCCGACCGAAGCATCGTTTCCGAGTCCATCAGTTTCATCGGTCACGCTGCCATTTCCGGTTCCATCAGCTTCACCGGTTTCACCATTTCCTTCAGTCTCTACAGCGGCATCAACCACTTTATTGTCTTCATCCCCTTTCGCACCCTCAACCGTCTCCTCGCTTGAAGGCTCAGCTTCATCGCTTCCATTCTTCCCCTCGTCCACACCGGCATCTCCAGCTTCAATCCAATTGCTAATCATAACGGCATTAGAAGCTTCTGCCGCCATGACCTCTTGCCTTCCTGACATCGGCGTGAGCACCAACGCCATCGCAAGCACAACTGCCATCACTGCCTTTTTCCTCATTTCCCTTCCCTCCTTGCTATATTCCACGGGATTCCCAGATAAAGCTATGCGCTGTTATCCTGGCATAATCCCAAAAGGCCCTTACCCAAAGCTACACAGTCTGCTTGGACTGTTCAGAGGATTGCTGCTTTTCCATTTCATCTTTCGCAGTCCGCACCCCTGACAGAAATCCTTCCATAAATATCTCTAACATATTGATTTCATTGTCAGACATATTCTTGACCCGTTCTATTACTTGCATTTTCTCCTGACCAGCCACATTCCCCTACACTCTTTCCTTAATTCTTAGAATAGAATATCATTTCTGAGAATATATGTCAACACGATTTTATTGACTGAGAAAAGTTTTTCTGATATACTCTCCATGAGGTAACGGATATGGAATTAAAAGATCGTTTGCAGATACTCCTGGACGAACAGAACATCAAACGAAAAGACTTTGCCAGTACAATCAAAGTCACCGAGGGTTATGTATCTAATATATTAAACGGGAAACGGAATCAAATTTCCTATTCTCTTGCGCTACTGATTGAAGAAAAATATGGGTACTCAGCACAATGGATTCTGACCGGGGAAGGCGAACGCTATGCTTTACAGTCAAGAGTCCCCCATCTCTCTCCAACTAAAAAAAGGCTGATTGCCCAAATCGAGAAAATGTCTGATTCTGAGATCAACGCAATAAAGGTATTTATAGAATCACTTGATAAATATAAAGAAGCATTCCAGATATCGAAAGACTAAAGGGAAGCTTCGCAAGGAGCCTGAATTGGCTGCTTGCGAAGCTTCCACTCGTGGTTTTTGATGTATCCAGCCCTGCCACCCCCCTCTGTGGCAGAGTCCTGATGTTTCAGCGGGAGAACCACTCCCTCATCACCCCCAGCACCTGTACCAGTTCCTCCTCCGTAATCACATAGGGCACCATGGCATACAGATAGTTCAGGAACGGGCGGCTGAACACGCCCCTCTCATAGGCAAACTGCTGGTAGCCCTTCAGAGCCGCCCCGTTCTTCACCTCCACGCAGACGCATCCGCCCATGATGCGCACCTCCCGAATCTGCTCATGGGCCAGCCCTGCCATCTCCCGCTTTGTAATCTCTTCAATCCGGCGAATCCGGAAGAGGTAATCCCCCTCCTCGAACAGCTCTATGGACTTCAGCGCCACGCTGCAGGCCAGGGCGTTGCCCATGAAAGTAGGGCCGTGCATCAGGGCCTTTTCCGGGGCGTCTGCGTAAAAGCCCTCGTACACCTTATGGTTGGCGATGGTAGCCGCATGTCCTATGTATCCGCCGGTCAGCGCCTTGCCCAGCACCAGAATGTCCGGCAGCACCAGGTCTGCCACAAAGCGGTTCCCAGTCCGCCCGAAGCCTGTGGCCACTTCGTCGAAGACCAGCAGGACGCCGTATTCATCGCACAGCTCCCTGGCCCGACGCAGGAAGGAGACATCGTACATCCGCATGCCTCCCGCCCCCTGGAGCAGCGGCTCCACAATGAAGCAGTTCAGCTCCCCATGCAGACGGTCAAAAGCCTCCTCCAGTGCTCCGATTTCCGTGGGGATGTGAATCACGTCCTTCTTCTCCCCGTATGCCTGCAGGATGAAATGGTAGTCCTCGTCGTCCCCCACTTCCATGGCCTTGAAGGTATCCCCGTGGTAGGCATGGGTCAGCGCCAGGACTTTTGTCCGCTTCAGGTCCCCCCGGTTCACATAGAACTGCAGCGCCATTTTCAATGCCACTTCCACAGCCACGCTGCCGGAGTCCGAGAAAAAGCAGTAGTCCAAATCCCCCGGCAGCCATTCCTCCAGCTTCTCCGACAGCCGCCGTACCGGCTCATGGGTCAGGCCTCCCAGCATCACATGGGAGAACCGATCTGCCTGGGACTTGATTGCCTCTGTCAGGGCAGGGTGCTTATAGCCGTGGATCACGCTCCACCAGGAGGATACCGAGTCGATTAGTTTTTGTTTTTTCGTATATAGATATACGCCGTTTGCATCTATGATTTCATAGGGCGCCTGCATGGCCTTCATCTGTTGATAGGGATACCAGATCATATGCGTCACCTTCCTTTTTCCTGACATTTACTCTCGGGATTTCCAGACCACATATCATGCGGCTTTCCCGAACTCCTTTGGATCGTTTGCTCCACGTTTCCAAGTGCCGTCCTGCCCAATGCCTGATTCTGCTCTCTGAGATTTCGAGAGCCTGTCTGACTGTCATGCAGGCGGCTGCCTGTCTCGGTCACTCCGCTCGTCTTGTAGGGACGTTCTGTCTGTAGTCATTCTTCATACAGAGCCGCCAGTGTCTCGCTGTCCAGAGCCAGCTCCCCGGCGCCTTCCTCCACCCAAGCCAGAACCTTCAGCCCCGTCCTGTGCTCACACATCCGAAGGTTGTCCTCCTCCATGACATTTCCGGGGTGGAAACGGTTGAAGAGGATGCCCTTCACGGGGATTCCCCGGGAGCGCATGTATTCCGTGGTCAGCACCACGCTGTTGATGGTGCCCAGCCCCGCGTCAGCCACCAGCAGGCAGGACAGCTCCAGCCTGGCAATCACGTCCTCCAGCCAGATTTCCGCCTCATCGAAGCAGACGGGGCACAGAATCCCGCCGCTGCCCTCCACGGTGACATAGTCGTACTCCCGGCACACTTCCCGGAAGCCCTTTTCCACCACATCCAGCCGCACCGGATTCCCTTCCAGCCGGGAAGCCAGATGGGGCGACACCGCTTGCTCGTAGACATAGGGGCACATCTGCTCCAGGGGCTGCCCGATGCCGGAGATGTCCCTGACATAGGCCGCGTCCCCAGGGATGAGGCTGCCGTCCTCCCGTCTGGCGTTGCCGCTCATGGCCGCCTTGTAATAGCCCGCACTTCTGCCGCTCTCTTTCAGTTTCTTTACAATCAGGCCCGCCACATAGGTCTTCCCCACATCCGTCCCTGTCCCAACGATGAAAATCTTTCTACTCATTGCAAAGCCTCACCTCGAATCCCAGATTCCTGACCAGCTTTCTGTCGGTCTCCACGGTGATTCCCGCCGTGGTCAGCATGTCCCCGGAGATGGCGGCGTTGGCGCCGCTCTTGAAGCACAACTCCCCCTTGTCTCCCAGAAGCCCTCTCCCCCCTGCCAGCCGAATCGACGCATCCGGTATCAGGAAACGGAAGACGGCCACGCAGCGCCTGGCCTCCTCATCGGTCAGGGGCTCCCGGTGCTCCAGAGGCGTCCCGGGGATGGGGTTCAGAAGATTCACGGGAACGGATTTCACGCCCAGCCCCCTTGCGGTGAGCACCATGTCGATGCGGTCTTCCATGGTCTCCCCCATACCCAGGATGCCGCCGGAACAGACGGACAGCCCTGCCCTTTTGGCCGCTTTCAGGGTATCGACCTTGTCCTTATAGGTATGGGTGGTGCAGATTTCAGGGAAGAACCTGGCGGAAGATTCCAGGTTGCAGTGCACCCGGGAGGCTCCGGCTTCTCTGATTTTCCGAAACTGCCATTCTTCCAGCAAGCCGAAGGACACACAGACCTGGATGCCAACCTCCGCCCGGATGGCCCGGATGCTGTCGCAGGCCTGCTCCACTTCCCGCACCGACAGCTTCCTGCCGGATGTGACGATGGAATAGCGCAGCACCCCTTTCTCCGCATTCTGCCTGGCTCCTCTCAGCAACTCTTCCTTGGGCAACAGCCCGTAGGCTTCGGTACATTTTGCCTGATAATGGGCGCTCTGGGCGCAGTATTTGCAGTCCTCTGAGCAGCGGCCGCACTTGCCGTTGACGATGGTGCACAGGTCAAAGCCCTGGCCGCACTTTTTCCTGCGGATCTCCTCCGCCGCTTCCGCCAGCTCCTCTAAGGGAGCCTGCGCCAACAGCAGCGCCTCTTCCCGGGAGATGTCACCGGTGGTCAGCGCCTTTTCCTTCATTTCCTGTATGATGCCCATGCAATCTCCTTTCGGTTAGGTAAACTTCATCCCGGCTACACCGTCCAGGACGAGATGACGAAGAGCGGTCTGTTATCCTTCCAGGCCTGCCGCGGCAACCGTCTCCGCTATGGCTGCCGCAGCCGATGACAGCTCCTCCTTGGTGTGGGTGGCCATCAGGGCGGCTCGCAGCATGGCTTCGCCCTTCTTCACTGTGGGGTAACGGATAGCAGGGATGAAGAAGCCACGCTCCATCAGCATCCCGGAGACTTTCAGGGCTTTTTCCTCCGCGCCGATCCGAATGGGTATGATGGCGGTCTCGGAGTCTGTCTCTATGCCGCGCTCCCGGAGCTGCCCGCAGAACCACCGGATGTTCTCCTGGAGCCTGCCCACCCGCCAGGGCTCTTCTTCTATGAGTTCCAGGGCTCGTTTCGCCGCCGCCATGGTCACGGGGGAGAGGGAGGTGGAGAAGATATAGCTCCTGGCTCTGTTCTTCAGGTATTGTGCCAGGATGCGGGAGCCGCAGACATAGCCGCCCTCCGCGCCGATGGCCTTGCTCAGGGTGCCCATGAGGATGTCCGTCCGCCCTTCCATGTGGAAATGCTCCTCGCAGCCCCGGCCAGTGGCTCCCACCACCCCGGTGGCATGGGCTTCGTCTATCATGGACAGCAGGCCGTAGGCATCCGCCAGCTCCACCAGCCCGGGCAGATCCACCATATCCCCGTCCATGCTGAACACCCCGTCGCTGACGATCAGCCCCTGTCTTCCTGGGCGCTCCCTGATCTTCCGCTCCAGGTCTGCCATGTCATTGTGCCGGTAGACCACCGTCTCCGCCCGGGACTGCCTGCATCCGTCGATGATGCTGGCATGGTTCAGCTCGTCGCTGTAGATTACGTCCCCCGCCCGGCACAGAGCCGGCAGGATGCCCCCGTTGGCCGCGAATCCTGTGCTGAAGACCACAGCCGCCTCCCTGCCTTTGAACCGGGCCAGGGTCTCCTCCAGCTGCGTATGCAGGATCGTGGTTCCGGTGGTGAGCCTGGAGCCGCCGGAGCCAGTGCCATATTCCGCTAACGCCTGGGCGGCAGCTTCTTTGACGCGTCCTTCATCGCAGAAGTCCAGATAGGAGTTGGAGGCCAGCATCAGCATGTCGCGCCCCTGATACCGGACATGGGAGCGCTGTGCGCTCTCGATGACTTTGGTCTCCCGGTATAAATGCTGTCGTCGGAGGGTCTGCAGCTCTTCTTCTATCCGTTTCCATTTATCCACGGGCTTCTGCTTCCTTTCTGTTTTCTTTCCGTTTTCTTTCTTACGTGTATATTCTTGCATTATTCCGTTTTCCCGCTTCTTCCCCGTACATAAGGCATGGCAATGCACCCGCAGGATTTCTGTCTCCTGCCGCCTTTCTGCCATGGCTCCGGAGAGGGCTGTCGCACCGGCCGGACTGTCACCCCACATGAACCAGCACCTTCTGCTGCTGGAGGTAGCGGATGCAGTCCTCCCTGTCCTTTTCATCCCCCCGGAACAGAAAGATGCGCCCGCCCATTGGGCTGCCCGGCTCCTTGAGCCTGGTGACGCGCACATAGCCGAACTCTCTGGAAGCGATATAGCCGGTGACATATTCGGGATCGTCGGAAATGCACAGCTCCGCCAGGATATTGGGGTGGCTGACCACCTTTGTGGCCAGAACCAGCGCTTCGTTGAAATGGTTCTTGCCCTCGCAGGCGGACTGCCTTGCGATGTCCGCGGTCTCCATGTCCATGTAGGTAGCCCGGATGCCCCGCTCCCTGTCCGGCTCCAGCCGTTGCAGGCTGTCCGCGTCCAGGAGCATGGCGCCCCGCATGGAAAAGCTCTGCCCCCAGAGGGCAAGGATCTCTTCCCCGCGCTTCAGCCCCAGCCTGTCAAGATAACCCCGCACCACATCCAGCCCCTCTCCGGCGGTTGAAGTCTCCACCGTAGTCACTTTCAGGGCAGGAAGGCGGAGAATCTCCTCTTCCGCCACAGCTTCGATCTTCAGGTTGATGAAATCCGGCTTCCCCTTGCTGTGGCGAAGGGCTCTGGCCAGGAGCCTGGCGCAGTACAGCTCCAGCTCTTCCTCCGGGACAAGCTTCTCCGCTCCGGAGATATGGCCTTCTTCTTTGTTTGACGCCCTCATTTTGATGCTGTATCGATTCATTTTGCTCCCTCTTTGTCTTCCTGGATTCATGGCTGCGCCGGCGCGCCGCCTTCCCGAACCGCCAGCCGCTTCATCACCGGGTACATCACAGACGCCCCCACCGCCGTGAACACCATTCCCGGCAGCGCCGCCGCCATCAGAGCCAGCGGATCCGTGCCCGATATGATCCCCAGCGCCAGCCTGCCCGCCATGGTGCCCAGAGGGCCGCTGATGGCAAGCGTAACGGGGTTTGCGCCGAACAGCGCCAGAATCCCTCCGGCAATCAGGCGGAATATCATGGCTATGGTGACGTTCACTATGGTATGGGTGCCCAGGAGCAGGTTGATCGCGCTGGCCAGAATGCCGATCCGGACATAGCGCTTAAAACCGAAGCAGGCCGCGATGCAGACGGCAAAGGGCGCGGAGAGCTGGAATTCGCATCCCGGAAGGATGCCGGGAAGCTTGAACATCCCCAGCACCGCCAATACCGCCGCCAGAAGCCCAGTGGTAGTCATCTCTATTGTCTTTCTTCTGTTTTTCATGGATATACCTCCCTGGGCGCTTCGGGCAGTGTCAAAGTTTTCCCTTTATGGCATGGCAGCGCCAACCTTATATGCCCATATCCGGCGCCACCCCGGTAAGATCAACGGTTCCGGAGCGGGGAGCCCTCAGGCTCCGCTTTACGCCGCCACTTTACGCCGCCGCTCTTCGGCGCACCTGTCAATCCATATGCCTGGCAGCAGAATCCTGTCCCGGGGCGCATACTGCCCCAGCGGCACAGACACCCCTTGCGAAAAATTGCAAGCGCGGCTCCTACATGGGCGGATATTTTCCCTACTGCCACCCTCTGACGCCCCCTCTGGCCGAGACTCTGTCTCGGCGTACTCCTCTGATTATATCCAAGCCGCGCCGGATTGTCAACCATTTTTTGGAACGGTTGACAGTTTGCAACATGTTTTCTGGTTCGTTGCATTTTTGTACTAAAAAAGCCCTCCTCTCTGAAAAATTTCTTTTTCAGGGACGAGAGCATTCGCTTCGTGTCACCACCCTAAAGCATTTAAGGCACATTCAGAGCAGGGAGTAGTTTTCAATTCTTCTGCTTTATTGCAGTCTATCCGTAAGAAATAACCTGCGTGGGTGTATACGTCAATGCTGTTATGGTGGATATATTTTTTTGAAATCATTTCAACAGTTCACAATTCCCGTATGTTTTGTGTTATAATATTTTATGTGATTTCGTTTCCCTTATTTTTTCCCTTATCAGGTTTGTAATGTCCTATGGGAATATATAACACGAGGGAAACTTTAAGGGAAAGCTCACCTGCTATAAATTTAGTGTTTTCAAGGGTTAGCGGAGATTATCGGGAATTGTGGAGGAACAGCTATGGTTCATTTGAAAAAAATAAATCACGATAATTGGATGGAGTGCCTTGCACTTGACGTACATGATTGGCAAAAACAGTTTGTAAATCCCAACATCTTCAGCCTGGCAGAGGCATATGTCCATTCAGACGCAAATAGAGAGGATGCGGAAAAATATTACAGATGTATCCCATTTGCAATATATTGTAATGACAAAATGGTAGGTTTTACCCTTATAACATATGAAAAAGAATGTGATTTTGATGATACTCCCGGATATGAGATTTACAGATTAATGATTGCAAAGGATTATCAGGGAAAAGGCATCGGCAAAGAAACAATAAAAAGAATCATGGAATACATAAAGACATTTCCCTATGGAGAAGCCGAGTATATATATGCGTCCTGGCATCCGGAAAATAAAGCATCGGAGCGGTTATGCCTGGGCAGTGGGTTTGAAATTGTCGGAAAAGATGCGGATGATGGGGCGATAAGAGCAAGACTCTCCATACGGCGGATTCCGGAGAGGTAGATTCCGGAGAGGTAATGCCCTTTTTCAAACAGCTCCATGGATTCCACCGCCACGCTGCAGGCCAGGGCATTACCTATGAACGCGAGACCGTGCATCAGAGCCTTCCGGGGGGCATCCCCGCAGAATCCTTCATAAACCCTGTGGTCAGCCGCGGCCACCGCCTGGCCTGTGCAGCCCCCGGTAAGGGCTTTGCCTGGCGCCAGGTTTTCCAAAAGTAGGCCTCCTGCCGCATTCCACATCACAGGTTGCAGTGCTTCCTCCATGTCCCCCGAAAATACCGCCCCACAAAGCAGCACACCCGGAAGACCCAGTCCGCCACCATGGCGATCCACACGCCCACAGCTCCCATGCCCATCCGGACGCCGAAGACCAGGCTCAGCCCGATGCGGAAGGTAATCATGGAGAAAACCGCAATCGTCATGGTATATTTCACATCGTTACAGGCCCGGAGCATGTTGGGCAGCACGAAGGAGGCAGGCCAGAGCAGAATCGCCAGGCCGTCGTGGATCATCACAAGGATATAGGCAATCTCCGTGGCCTCCGCCCCCAGGCCGTAAAGCCCCAGGATCGGATGCAGGAACAGCAGAATCAGGCTGTTTGTCACCGTCGTGGCGGCATATGTGACCAGCAGCAGCTTTTTCGTATAATACCGCACCTGCGCCAGATCCCCGGCTCCCACGCACTGCCCTATCACGGTGATCATGGCCAGGTTCATGCCCTGCCCGATGATGCAGCCCATGCTGTCCAGGCTGTTGGCCACGCCGTTGGCGGCAATCTGCGCCGTGCCGAAGCCCGCGATGATGCTCACCACGATCACCCGCCCCAGTTGGAAAATGCCGTTCTCGATGCCGCTGGGAATCCCGATATAGAGGATTTTCCGGATGACCCTCCACTGGAACCGGAACCGCTCCCTGTTGAGATGGATCGGGCGGTCAGGATTCCGCAGAAGGACATACAGGCACAGTCCCGCCACGGCCCTGGACACCAGCGACGGCACCGCCACCCCCGCCACGCCCATCTTCAGGCCGAACACGCAGAGGGCATTGCCGCCCACATTGATGATGTTCATCAGCACGGACACCTGCAAGGTGATCCGGGAATTCCCCATGGAGCGGAACAGCGCCGCGCAGGCATTGTACACGGCGAGAAAGGGGAAGGACAGCGCGGAGATGATCAGGTAGAGGACGGCATTGTCCATCACGTCCTGCTCTATCCTGCCGAAAAACAGGTTCAGGATGAGCCTGTGCCCGGCTATGACCAGAAGGGAGACCGCTATGGTAATCAGGGCATTGACCCAGAGGAGCTGCTTCGCGGAGCGGCAGGCCTCCTCCCGCTTGGATGCCCCGATGAACTGGCTGGTGACCACTGCCCCGCCAGTAGCCAGAGCCGCCAGGATGCTGATGATGAGGTTATTGAACATGTCCACCAAAGAGACCCCTGAGACCGCGGCCTCGCCCACGGAGGAAATCATCATGGTGTCCGCCATGCCCACCGTGATGGCCAGAGTCTGCTCCAGAATCAGGGGGAGAATCAGCTTTTTTAAATCTTTGTCGGAAAACATCATGGTGTCAGTACCTTTTTCTCCTGTTTTCATCTGTTCCTCTCCTGTCTGTTTTGCGCCACGCTCACCCCGCCCGCAGCCGGAAGGTCTTCGGCGCCAGCTTATACACCAATACGCAGGCGATGATGCCGTACAGCACGCAGAACACGATCGTCATGCCCCCGAACAGCAGCGTGGGCATCCTTAGCTGCATCAGGAAATAGCAGACCATATAGGTGGCTATGGAGACCAGCTTGTAGGTTCCGCCCTTCAGCTCCGTCCCCACCGTGTAGGGCTGGAGCAGATAATAAATCGTAAGATAATGAACGGAAAAGAACAGGCTCATGCACACCGTGGAGACCACCAGCACGATGTAGTTCACTGGCTGGTCCGTGCCGCCGGAGGCAAAGAGGATCAGCGCCAGCCCCGCACCGATGATGAACGCCGGGACCGCGTTAATCTTCATGATCTCCCGCAGCCGTATCCGGAACAGCTTCAGCACGAAGCCCGGCCTCTTATAAACGGAATACGTCAGCAGGCTGTGGTCGCAGTTCATGAACAGGGCCTGGGTAAAGCCCGTCCCCCGGTTGATGGCATATAAGATGAACGCGAAATAGGGCAGCCAGGTCATGACCAGATTGTTGGCTATGGGACGCAGCTGCGGCTTCAGGAACAGGGCAAGCAGCGCGCCGCAGACAAGGGCCGCGCATACATAGGAAATCCTTTCCGCCGACTTCCACAGGATTTTCCGGTGCCGCAGGATGAAGAGCTCATTGAGGTATTCGAAGCCGCTTTTCCTGCTGGTGACGGACACGTCCGCGGATATCTTCTTCTCGTTCGCCGCCTTTATGGTCTGGGCATTCCGCGCCGGGGCGTCCATCTGGAACATGGCGTCCGCCAGAAGTCCCCTGCACACCTCCCTATACCCCTGGAACCTGTAGATTCCCGGGATGCAGGCCGCTCCTATGAGGATAGAGAGCAGGGACAGCGCGGCGGGAACGGCCAAAGGCAGCACCAGGCCAAAGGCAGGCAGTCCGTAGGCCAGCCCCAACAGCAGGGCTATCCCCAGCCACTGAAATTTATCAAGCCTGCTTTCATTATATACATTCCCTCGGAGCTTATAGTCCCGCAGCATATACGCCACATAGGACAGCTTGCAGCCCGCGATGGAGAACGGCAGCAGCGCACAGAGCCACGCCGGGACGCCGCTCAGGAGCCCGAACAGCAGGGCGAACGGCAGAAAGCCTATGACTGTCTTTAATATCGAACATCCGTAGTTCACCAGCGTGTATTCCCTGGCGTCCATCCGCATCAGGAGGATGGCATAGTATTTGTCTTTGGAGGGGTTGAACAGCGCGGTGTTGGCATAGCAGCCGATGACCGTCAGGAACAGGAGGATATGGAGGAACACGCCCTCTCCGGGGAGCCCGTCGTACAGTAGGCCAGGCAGAAAGACCATCAAAAGCAGGTACAGGCCCTTCCCCAGGAACACGGAGACCACCTCCCAAATCGCCGAGAGTATATTGGCGAATATCTTAAGCCCCCACACCCCGTACAGGGCCTCCGGCAGGAGCCTCTTCACCAGGGGAATCTGCTTCAGGGAGTACAGGATACCGTTCACCCGGTATGTATTTTTCAGGGAAAAGGATAAGATAAATGTTTTTTTCAAGCGAATACCTCCTATGCCTGCTCCCGCAGGGCCGCGATGATCTTCTCCCGGAACTCCTGGCCGTCCAGGTGGCTTTTCTCCACCACCTCCAGCTCCCCGTGGTTCAGCAGGATGATCTCGTCGCACAAATCCAGGGCCAGATCCAGGAGATGGGTGGAGAAGATTGTGATGCGGTCCTGCTTTAAGGAGCGCAGGACTTCTTTCATCTCCTCCGCCACCACCACGTCCAGGGAGGTCAGCGGTTCGTCCAGCAGCAGAAGGTTGGGCCTGGCGATGATGTTCACCAGCATCTGCATCTTGTTCTTCATGCCGTGGGAGTAGTCCTTCAGCAGCTTATCCCTGTCCTCCGGGGCGATGCCCATGAATGTAAAATACTCGTCCAGGGGCCTGGGCCGCCCGATGGTCTTCTCGTTGATGTCTATGAAAAACTTTAAGAATTCCCTGCCTGTGAGGAATTCCGGCACCGTAGGCGTGGAGAGCACATAGCCCACATCTTCTGCCGTCAGGCTCCGCCGCCCCGTGTCCGTTTCCAGGAAGAATTCGCCGCCGTCCGCCTTGACATCCCGGTTGATGCAGTTGAACAGCGTGGTCTTGCCCGCGCCGTTGCGGCCCAGCAGGCCGTAGATTTTCCCCTCCTCGAAGGTGAAGTCGATGTCCCGCAGGACTTCCTTTTTCTCATAGTGTTTGGACAGATGTTCAATGATGAATTTCATAGATAAGCTTCTCCTTTTTGTCCGCAGTCACATCCTGCGGCGATAGTATTCCGCCAGGGCGAATTCCAGCAGCGCCTTTGCGCCGAATGCTCCCACCATAGCCAGGGTGACCCACAGGGGCCCGTCTGTCAGGATGGAAATCCAGGCGATTCCCATGACGGCCCATTGCAGGGCGGTTCCGGCTCCTGCCTGTGCCCGGCAGCGGATGGCCTCGTTGCGCTCATCCTTTGCCTCGATTTCGTTCATCCTGGCCTGTCCGGGATTGCGCTCCTCGAACCGTCCAAGCAGGAATCTCACGCAGCCCAGGGCGGCCAGCATGCTTCCCAGGCCGAACAGGATTCCGTCCGCCTTGTTCGGCAGAATGCCCTTCAGCGCAAAAGCGGTCAGCAAAATCAATATTCCGCAGCTTCCCATAGCCAGGGCCCATTTGGTCTTACTCCTCACGGTTTACCTCCTCGACTGTTCCTTCTCATGACGGTTCTTCCTCATAGATGAAGATGTCCTCAATGGCCATTCCGAAATACCGCGCTATTTTGAACGCCAGCAGGATGGACGGATTGTACCGTCCGTTCTCCAGCGAGCCGATGGTCTGCCTCGAGACCTCCAGCACGGCGGCAAGGTCCTCCTGCCTGATCCCGCGGTCTTTGCGGATTTCCTCCAGGCGGTTCTTCATGGCTTTCCTCCTTGTATTGCTCTTATTTACAGAGTTTTATGGAAAGTATACTTTCCATTATACGCGGATTTGGAAGAATGTCAAGTATACTTTCCATATTTATTTTTAATTTCTTATTCTTGTTTCCCTCTGACTTCCCCGCTGGCGCTGACCGGCTATTTCCCCGCAGATTTCCCCTGCTCCGCCTCATAGTCGCCGCGCAGGATTCCATAGACGCACATATCGCAGATTCCCTGGTTGTTCCGGCCCGCCTGGCGCAGGAGGCCTTCATAGCGCAGCCCGCACTTCTTCATGACCATTCCACTGTGAGGGTTGTTCGCATCATGCTGGGCAAAGATTCGGTTCACCCCCACTTCCCGGAACAGAAAGCGAATGACCTCCGAAAAGCATTCTGTCGTTATCCCGCGATGCCACCATTCCTTTCCGATACAGTATCCCACCTGGGCCTCGCCCACCTCTTCTCGCCAGGTCACCACGGAAATGCTCCCGATGGGTTCCATGGTCTCCTTCCAGACGATAGCCCACTGATAAGATGCGGGGTCGCTGTTCTTCTCCACCCAGGAGGCCACCACCTTTGATGTCACCTCCTCCGATGTATGGGTGGGCCATGTCAGGAATCTCGTCACCTCCGGGTCGTTTGCCCAGTTGCGGAACATCGGCCTCGCGTCCTCCGGCACGAATGCCCGCATAATCAGCCTCTCCGTTTCCAGTCTCCTGCTTCCTAAATGCTCCATTTCCTCTCCTCTCTGCCCCTTTGGCTGACGGCAAATCCAGATTTTCGATGTATGTCAACGTCTGCACTTCCCGTCTGTCAACAGAAAAACGACGTTCTCCATAAGTCCCGGAAAAATATTAGCCTCTATTCTACTCTCTTTCCAGATAATGTCAATGAGTCCTTTTCAGAAAATATGCAATATTTCAAGCCCTATTTAAAAAACTTGTATCAACCTACTTGACAGAAAAGTGCATATAGTATATAGTGTGTATATGGTTACATCACACTAAAGGAGGACGAAAATTGAAGATACTGATTTCCAACACCTCGGACAGTCCTCTATACCAGCAGATTAAAGACCAGATCAAGGATGCCATCCTAAAGGGAGAGCTGGCGGCCGGGGACGCGCTGCCCTCCATACGGGCCTTTGCCAATGACATCAAGGTCAGCGTCCTGACGGTCCGGCGGGTCTATGACGATTTGGAGCAGGAGGGCTTCGTCACCAGCCAGGTAGGCATAGGCACCTTTGTCTCCGCAGGCAATGTGGAGCTGCTGCGGGATTCCAGGCGCCGTGTCGTGGAGCAGAAGATGCAGGACATGATACAGGCGGCCAAATCCCTGGGCATCGGCAAGGAGGAGCTGTCGCAGATGATGGATATCCTGTATGAGGAGGAGTGAATTCCTGCATCGGCCCGGATATAGGCGGCCAGGGACGCAGGGGAGCTTGAAAATATTCTTCAAGTCAATCAGCATGCGCGTAGAGGCGCGCGAGGGAGGCACGACATGAAAAACATCATAGAAGTATCCGGCCTGAACAAATCCTACGGGAATTTCGCACTGCAGGATGTGACCTTCTCCCTGCCGGAAGGCTGCATCACCGGCTTCATCGGCGTGAACGGAGCCGGGAAGACCACCACGCTGCGCACGCTCCTGGGGCTTACCGGAAAAGAGTCCGGCGATATACGCATCTTCGGTATGGACATGTCCGGACATGAAAGGCAGATAAAGGAGAGCATCGGTATCGTGCTGGACGACGGCGGCTTTTATGAGGAGCTGACGCTGGCGGAGATGAAAAATGCCATCGCCCCGGCCTACTCCACCTGGTGCGAAGCGGATTTCCGGGAATACATGGACCGCTTCTCCCTGAATCCCAGACAGACAATCAATACCCTCTCCAAAGGGATGCGGGCGAAATACGCCCTGGCCCTGGCACTCTCCCACAAGGCCCGGCTGCTGATCATGGACGAACCCACCAGCGGACTGGATCCCCTGGTGCGCAGCCAGATTCTCACCGTCCTGAGGGATTTCATGGTCCAGTCCCGTCCCGGGGAGGAACACCTTCCCAGAGGCGTCTTCTTCTCCACCCATATCACCTCCGACCTGGACAAAATCGCGGACATGCTGGTCATGATTGAAGACGGCAGAATCGTCTTCCAGGAGGAAAAGGACACTCTGCTGGAGCGCTGGCGCATCGTCAAGGGCGACCAAGCGAAGCTGGATACGGAGAACCGCAGACTGTTCTCCAATCTGGAGGAGACCGCCTACGGATTCACGGGCATCACCAAACAGCCCGATCGGGTGCTGTCCGCCATGCCGGACGCGATCCTGGAGCGCCCCTCCATCGAGGACATCATGCTGGCCCATATCAATACGCGGCAGGCGAAAGCCTGAGGACTGCCAATCCGGCCAGGAAATGGCAATAGCTAATTTGAACCAGATGCGAATACTGAAACAGGAGGCAACGAAATGCTATATCATTTGATCAAGAAAGACTTTATTCTCGTAAAAAAGTACCTGCCGATGATGATAGGGATACCTGCCCTGATACCGCTGTACGTGGGCACCCGCCCCATAGGAGGCGCGGCCCTCATCGGCTTTACATTGTCATCCGTATACACCCTTTTCATGACCGTGCAGTACATTTTCTTGAAAGAGAGCCAAAGCCCCAAGGCCCTGTCCCTGCTCTGCGCCGCGCCCTATCCGCGCTGGCTCCTGGTGGCGGCAAAATACTGCCTGGTCCCCATCCTCCACCTGGCATGCTGCCTGGTCTTCCTGGCGGAGTCCCTGATGGTGCCGGGTCTTGCCGCTCTGCCCATGCAGGCTTATGCTTCCGTGCTGTTCGCGGACTCCCTTTTCTTCAGCATATACATGCCGCTCCAGTATAAGCTGGGCTTCGAGCGGGTCAAGCTGTTGCTCCTGCTGCCGATCATCGCCATGTCGTGGCTTTTTCCCCTGCTCGTGAAGGTCAGCACCCAAATCCGCTGGAACCCCCTGGCAGGCATCCCGGCCTGGGCCTCCTCCATCGCCCTCACAGCGGTCAGCTTCGCCGTCCTGGCAGTCTCCGCGCTGGTTTCCATACGGATTTTCGGCAGGAAGGATCTGGCCTAGGAACCGGGAGCAGCGCATTCCGTAGGATGGGAGCTATAATTAGGATTGTGAAAAAGCGGCAATCGTGTTAGAATAGACGTGTGAAAGCGCTTAATATGGAACCATCGGCGAAAGGCAGAGAAGCATGCTGAAAATATGGTATTATGGTGGCGTATCTTATATGAACGACGCGCCCTCCTATTTCGATAATGTATATGAGGACGAATGGATCGAGGATCCCTTTGTCAAGGAAATGATCCAAGACGTGGACAGTTCCACTGTCATAAGCGCCCATATCATCGAGAGCCCCATCCTGGGCCCCATTACCCCGAAGGAGCTGTCCGGCGGCGTAAAGGTCCTGATCCTGATGCTGAAAGACGACTCCTTCGTATACAATTTGACCAACTGCGGCAACAACTGCGCCAAATGGGTGTTGAAGATTGCCGAGCAGAAAGACCTCACCGTATATCTCCAGTACATGATCCGCTTCGAGGGGGAATTCGAGATTCAGATTATGAATACAGGGAAAATCGTCCATAACCGGAAAGAATATGTACTGGGGCTGATTGAGGCAGAAAGGCTGATGGATGAAAGGTAGCTATCATTTTCGGGTGAAGAGCAAAAGGGCACTGTTCGATTTTACATTGCGCAGGAACATCACTGTCATTAAGGGAGACAGCGCCACCGGCAAGACGACGCTCCTGCACATGCTGTACGAGTATCTTCGGACAGGACGGGAATCCGGCTACTCGGTTTCCACCGATGCGGCTTATTATGTCTATCTGCGCCAGGAGGTGGGGATGCGCTGGCAGGAGATTTTTCCTCGCCTAAAAGACACCATCATCTTCATTGAGGAAAACAACACATTTGTCTTTTCTCAGGAGTTTGCCGCTTTTGTCCGCGACTCCGGAAATTATTTCGTGCTGGTGACCCGCGCGCCTCTCAAAATGCTGCCTTACAGCATACATGAAATCTACGAAATCCTGACAGCTGGAAAACGCGCGGATATAAAGGAGTCCTACCATTATTTCAGGGAAATGTACAGCAATTACCCTGTGGTCGAGAACAATCGGATAGCATGCGCCATAACGGAAGACAGCAACGCGGGCTTTCAGTTCTTCGCCCATGTCTTGAAGGACAGCAAGCTGATAAGCGCAGGAGGAAACGGCAATGTCCTCTCCTGTCTGGAGCAGACGGACTCCGCCGATACCCTGGCCATTGTGGACGGGGCCGCCTTTGGAGCCATGATCGAGAGCTGCCTGGAATATATAAAAGTACAGACCAATCGGCGAATAGCCCTCTGGATGCCGGAATCCTTTGAATACCTTATACTGAAATCCGGCGTGATATCCTCCAGGGAACTGGAGGATATCCTGGCTTCCCCCTGGAACTATGTGGAGGCGAGAGAGTCTGAAAGTTGGGAACGCTTTTTCACACAGCTTTTGATATCTCTGGCAAAGGACACACCCTTTCAATATTCCAAGCAGACCCTGAATCCCTCTTACCTGCAGGACAGGACTGTTAGGAAAATCGTAGACGGATTTCCGGCGGCTATAAAAAACCGCCTTTTCGATTTCCAGGCGTAAGTCCATCAAGGCCAGGCTATTCTCTCCGCATTTCATTCATTCAGCGTAGGCTCTATGATCAATTCTTCCATGAACCACATTAAATCCGGATAATCCGGCTCTCTCTCCCTGTATCACCGGGCCAGCCTGCCTATACCCGGAACCGCTTTCCTGAGCACAAAAGGTTCCATCTGCGATGGATTATGATGCCTTATCAAGCATGTCGCGAATATATTTCCGTAGGCCGTCCTCCGTATCTATGCCGTATTTTTGGTTTATCGCGATATAATACCTCATAATCCTCTCTTTGGGAAGAAGCTCACTGGAAGGTATGCTGTCGCCATATCCTTTCCTTGCTTCCATCCACGGATTCTCATTGTGAGCGACCTTCTCCAATGCCTTTCCGCCATACATTCCGAAAGTATTTACCACAAGGTCGATTACATGCTTCTCGTCATCCGTCAGGGCATCCGACCTTCCTTCCAGAAGCGCAAACCGTGTGTCATCAATCGGATTATATTTGAAATCCCTGAACAGGTCATAAACCTGCGGATAAACCGGGCCGTGGATCCATGCCCTGCAGTCTTCCTCAAAAATCGGTCTTCCGTACAATGCAGAATAAACGCCCTGGATAAAATACAGAAGCTTCTGCAGCATAAGCGGGGTCACCTCTTCCAGCTTCTCAAATATATACGCGATTGCCCTTAGCATCTTATCCGAAACGGAAAACAGGCTCTCTATGCTTTCAGCCGCCAAAAGCGCCTTTTTGTATGCCGCATCTGTCAGCTTCGCCCGGTTCTCCATGAGCTTCTGCTTCATATATACCGGAGATGTCAGCGCAGCTTTTACGATATCCGAATACTCTTTAGAGGGTACCTGTCCTTCCAGATATCTCGGTATGGTCACCTCGCCGAATCCAAGAGCCAGGGACAGAGGTGCCTTCCCAATCTTATAGATTTTCATGAGCTTTTCAATATCATCGATTGATACAAGGCATTCCGCCGCCCTGTACTGCTCGTCGATTTCCTGAACATTCTTGTCAATAAGACCGGGAATGCTCATTTCCTCTCCACACTCCGCACAGACGGCCACCGTGATTGCAAAGGTATATTCCTTATCCCTTATATTCTTTGTGATGTCTTTCTTCTGCAGAATGTACTCGGTCTCTTTCCTGCATTCTATACAGAAATCTATATTCAATACTTTACCCTCCGAAGAGCGCATGATGTCATTTTTCTCTTTTCCTATCATTAGCATACGCTTATGATTGCTTTTTGTCAATATCCAATCATAAAAAGACGGTAGGAGAATTTCCCACCGCCAAAGTCTCAAAAGCAAATAAGTGATTTACAGCATTTATTGTGTCATATCCTTATATATGGTTATTATATTTCCAGTTTCCTGTACCAGAATAAAGCGTATGTCTACTTTGCGAATTTGTTCCAGTTTTGACCATCGCTTCGCTAATTCCAGACTCTTTTTCGTATACGGCACCGCAACAGCCGGAATCGTATTTTCATCCATAAAACAGCTGGTCATCAGTTGTCCGATGGCTTCCCTCATAAGGGGGTACTCCTGGCCGCTTTTTCCTTGTCTGCTTTTTTTGCTTTCCACAAACAGAATCCTTCCATCCCGTAAGCAGATTTGGACATCTCCATATCCCGGAATGGATTCCAGAATGATTTGCTCTCTTTGGCCTTCTATGCGATACCTGCCTTGCCAGCGGCCGGGATCTCCATCTATTTTGACACAATGATTTTCTTCCAAAAATCCTTCAATGTCAAAATGCAGTGCCTTTCCGGTTTTGATATGTGCGCCGTCAACCGAAACTTTCACATCATGCTCCGTGAGATGGTTTTTGATGTAGTACATAGCTAAACGCAAACTTACTTCCGGTTCTGTCATACTTGTCAGCCTCTCCTTATCTTTCGCTCATCTATCACTTTCTTCCTGCTTTTCTGCCCACATGGGCATTTGCGCCCATTATATCAGGTCTTGCTTTTAAATCACCCGTATGATTATCATTTCATCAAGACCGATTTCCCCGACATCACATTCCTCTCTTCCACGGAGATAGGTCTGCATATGGTAGAACATCAGACATTCCCGAAAGTATCTCAGCAATTCCTGTGTACGACGTTTATAGCCATATATTTTGAGCATTGTGCGCAGCTTCATTCTCACATAGTCCTGCCCTTCTAAATATAGAATCTGCAGACGCTTCATTTTGAAGAACAAATCCATATCAAAATTTTCAGTCATGAATGCCGCTTCCTCCATCCCACGTCCAAGAGCTTCAAAATCCTTTTGGACAGAGGGAAATTCTTTGTCTATTGTAGGCTTGTCGCATAAATAATCCGTCCAATAGTACACGTCAAGATACAGCTTTCGCAGATTGGAACGATAACAGGGAAGCAGAAAAAGATTGTCGTTTTTCCATATATTTTCCAGCAGGATGCTGGCTGTCTTCGTTCCCATATCGTAGCTATGGATGATACAGGCGATATCAAACGAGCCATAGTACAGTTCAATCACAATGATCCCCTTTCATTCCGTTGCATTGTCTGCAAAGTATCTGAAGATTGATTGGCCAGGACTTTCCGCCCTTATTTAACGGCTTGATATGGTCTACCTGAAAATAGACACGGTTCGTTCCCTTTTTCCCACATTTCGCGCAGGTATAATTGCCATGCCTATCCATGGAACGTTCAAATGCGGCATTCCTGAGTTTTTTCTCTAATTCGGGATTTATCCTTCCGATTTCATATAATGGCAAATCCTCTATTTTTCTTGTGCCATGTTCCACATTATTTTCTTCATCATAAATGCCCGGATTCGACAATTTCGTCAGTTCAATGTCCAACTGGCGCCAAAAATAAAGCTTTCTCCCAAAAAACAGCTTCAGGATATTGTCGTCCTCATTGTCCCATAGGGAATTTACATACTCTGTCTTCGCTCTTGGGCCCATGTCTTCATCCCAAATATGCTTTGCTATGGCGGCAGCATCAAGCCTGTCCCTGTCGATGTCGTCAAACAGGTAGAATCGCGGCGGGGTCTCATATTGGGCATAATGTTTCAGAATCCGCATCACATCCTTTTCCTCATATGGCGGAATCATTTCTCCTAAGAAAAATGTGTCACGGCATTGTATGGCCATTTTATGCAGCAGTTCATCTGCCGGATATTCCTCTTCACAGTGAAAGCTGTCGAATAGTTCCGGCAATGCTCCCATCATATCCTGATAAGCTTTCCTTGTGCTGTCATATACCATAACCTGATAGGAAAGGTCTGTGCCGTTTTCCTCCAGATAGGTGAACGCATACATCCCAACAGGAATCCTTGCGATAAATGGGACTTTTTCCAGGGCAGCTGTATCCACGGAGTCATCCAATACCGAAGCGAACTCCTCAATTTTGGAAATGGCAATCATGCGCAGCTCATGCTTCATATGCTCTGTGGGATTATCCGTAAACTCGTTATTGCCATCAAACAAGCTGTCCGGGTTCACCCATGCAATATGTTCATTCCAGTTATCGATGAACGACACGATGTAAGCCGCAGATGTTCCGCCTGCCGCCTCTCCGCGGAGCGCCCTTCCGATCATTTGTGTCATAAGTATTGTCGATACTGTTGGCCTGGCCAAAAAAACAGTCTTGGTCTGCGGCAGGTCTACTCCTTCTGTGAGGATATTCACATTCACCAATACCTTCAGCTTCCCCATCCTGTATTCTGCCAGCTTCCGCTGGTTTTCTTCACGGCTGATTCGGACTCCCGTGACGGAATCCTTTACGTCAGATACGATATAATCCGCTTTGATTCCAGCTTTATTGAACAATGTGCTCAAATGAATCGCGTGGACTTTATTGATGGCAAAACAAATCGTCTGGCCATATTGATTCTGCTTTTTGATATAGGTGTCCACAATCAGCTTATTTCTTGCCGCGCTGTCTGCCATTTGACCCGCTATATCTTCCGGCAATACATCAAGCCGCTGTATACTTTCCCAGCCATCCAGTCCCAGGGAATCTCCATACAGTTCCTCTGTGTAGTAGCTTTCAAAAATCGGTTTTGACAAAATACGTCGGCTGATTAATTCCTTCAGGCCGATCTGATATGTAATGCCGATGTCGCCATGAACTATTTTCCCTGCCCGCAGGCCATCTGCATAGATTTTAGCAAGAAGTCCTTTTTCGTCATCCGCGGTACGGAAAGGAGTTGCGGTCAATCCAATCAATTTCACATTTTGGACTTTGGCTTTCACATATTCGATAACTTTCCGGTAGGTCTTGGCTGTTGAGTGATGGGCTTCATCAATGACAAGGAAAATATCCTTTTCGCCTCTTAACCAAATGTCCAATGCGCTGATGTCTCTTCCAGCACTGTCCTTGCTGATAATCAACAGATTGTCGGTTGCCTGAATGTCGATCATCCGGTCATGGCAAGAGGCTCCGGAGATGATTCGGTATTGAAAAAAGGGAATATGCGGAATCACCTCCGAATATGCGAATTTTTGAAAAGATTCTGCCGCCTGGTCGAGCAGCATCTGCCGGTGTGCAATCCACAGAATCTTTTTCTTCTGGTCTAAGGCATTTTTCAATAACCACATTGACATGGTATATGTCTTTCCCCCGCCTGTAGGCAGAACGATCATCGTGCTGTATTGCCTGCTGGCATTGATGATATTCAGGTTTTCCATTGCCCCCTTTTGATGTGCGTAGGGCATTCTGTTATTTGCCCCTTTTTTGGGGAACACCTTTCCATAAGATTCGACTTCAATATAGTCTTGCATCACCACTGCCTCCGCTTTGCTTTTTTGAACGCTATCCTGTCTCAATAGGCAATCATCGGAATGGACTCCGCTTCTTTTTCGCATCTTGGGGCCTGTCCGGCGGCTATCCGGTAGACCCGGCGGCTGCATTCCCTAATCTGCTCCAGCATTTCGGGGTAGGCGCAGGAGCAGATGTCGAAGAGGCCGATGTTGTAGTTCTCCCCATCGAAACGGCCCAGGGCAAACTGGTCGTAGCACTGGAAATAATGGCAGCCGACGCCATAAGGGTGGGCTGCAACGCTCTCGCAGTAATAGCGGTAGGCGACGCCCCTGTCATGCTGGGTCTTCACGGCCTCCAGCCCCGTGGCGGGCAGACCGGCGTCCAGGGCCCCGAAGTGGAATTCTCCTATCATGACGGGCAGATCCACGCCTAAGTCCGCCACATGCTGTATCTTCTCGGTGGGATCCACGGCGTAGCAGTTTATGGAGAATACATCGAAGCTCTCCCAGCCCGTCACTAAATCCGGGTCTGAAATCCAGGCCCAGCGCATGCCAAGTATCATATGGTTGGAATCCACCTGCCTGCAGGCCCGGACAGGAATCTCCACATAGGCCCAGAGCATCTGTCTGGAGAATTCCCGCATGTCCTCACGGGACTGGGCTGTCCATTTGGACACGTCCCGCTTAGGCTCCCACAGGCTTTCGAAGCCCTCCAGGGCGCAGCCCCAGGCGGCGTTCAGCCTGTGGATTTCTCCGTAGCGCTCCCGCAGGAATCCGATTAGCCGCTCCTTACAGACTGTGTCCGCCGGATTGTACAGCACCTCGTCCGCCAGCACCAGGTTGTCCACGAAGGCCCACATGGGCTCATTGCGCAGGAAATATCCTATCATCAGCGGGTCATCCCGGCGTGCTGCCAGCGCCTGGGCGCAGCTTTCGGCTTCTCTGGCGTATTCTTCGCTGAACACGTCCGGGAAATCCCGGAAGATTGTCTGCTTTGTGGCAGGGAATTCCGGCAGGGACGTGACGTAGGGGATGTCTAGCCTGCCCAGGAGCTTGCCATCGCTCCAGTTCCCCAGGGTGTTCATGCCGTATTTCTTTAGCTGGCCGCAGATCATGCGCTCCCATTTTTGCTGCCAGTCTTCTCCGAATGCACGGTACAGGTTCGCCTTGAAGAAGGAGAACTGACGCATTCCCCGCTTCCGGTTCCCACGGGGCGCTGCCTGGGCGAGCATGCCGCCGAATGCGGGGTCATCCTGCTCCGGCAGCCACTCCAGCCAGTTCTCCACGCCGTCTATGCGGCAGTCGCCGCCCAGGCCTACGCAGTCCGGCCCCATGCTGAAATAGGCGTAGCCCTCCGGATCAGTGAGCCACCATCTGCCGTCCTGCTTGCATTTGGAGAAATAGCCTGTGCCTTCTTTCAGCTTCTTTTCCTTCCAGCCGCCCCAGGCAGACCAGTTCTCGAAGGGGTAGCCGCCACCGCTTTCCGCAAGCTGGGCCTCCAGGCGGAGCTTTAAATCCGCATCACTTTTGACTTTTCCGGTCCATTCTTTCCATGTTGACTGACCGAATCGGTCAACCGGCTTCCTGTCAGGCAGTGTCTGTTCGGGATAGGTATCTGTCAGCATCATATCTGAAATCCGTAGCTTTACATCGTGGAATGCGGGCATGGAAGACAGGACGATTTCTGAAAGTTCCTCTCTGGATACTCTCCGGCCGTGACAGACGATTTTCAGGGTGCCAGGCAGGGCCTCGGGGAAAAGCTCTCCGGCGTCCATCCAGTTCAAGTCGATGCAGACGGTGGTCTCCACTCTTGGCAGCAGGCCGAGGCGGACTGTGAATGCGGGCTTGCGCTCCTCTTCCATGGAATGCCCTTCTTCCATGGAATGCTTTTCTTCCATTTCCTCGTGCACATAGGCCAGCAGGTTCATGGCCAGGCTGTGCTCCTCCAGAACCTCTATGCGGAAAGTCAGGTATCTTTCCTCACATGTCATCAGCTGCGGAAGCAAGAATCCCGCGCCCTCTTTCGACAGCCGGAAAATCCCGCTGCCCTCTTCCTGTTCCTGGATGGACGCACCTTTTGTAAGCTGCAATTTATTTAACTGGATTTTCTTCATATTCGTAAATCCGCCTTTCTTATTTTGTTTAACGATTCCTCCCTTTTATGGGTTCTTCAAGATTCCTGTTCTCAATGCTCTGCTCTCTCTATGGAATGCACCTTTTCTATGATACAGCTGTGGGGCTTGTTCGGATCGTCCTTGTCGTAATTCACGCCCACCAGCAGTATCTCTCCCACATAGCCTTCCAACGCCTGTGTATACTGCCTGTCCTTAATCTGCTGTATGGCAGCGCTGACGGTCTTGTCATATTTCAGTTCCACCACCAGCGCGGGCTTGCCCGTGTGGGGCAGAGGAAGGAAAACGATATCCGCATACCCCCGTCCGGAGGGCAGCTCCCGAATCATCTTGTACTCTTTCCTGGCGCTGTAGTAAGCCAGACTGATTGCGCATGCAATCGAATTCTCATCATTATATGTCAATATGGAAGCCACCTCCGTATGCGCCCTGTCCAGCCCCTGGGCTACGCTCTCAGCATCTCCCCGCAGCGTGTCCTCCAGAAGCTTTTCGGATGCCTTCAGCACCCGCATCACCTCCGGCCAACCGCCCACGCTCATGGCATTCTCGAATTCCCCCATAATCTCCTTGTTGGGGATGAACGCTTCCTCCGTCTCAGAGTCATACCCCAGATATCCCAGATGAATCAACAGCGTCAGGACGTCGTCCTTTGTATTAAAATTCCGCATATCATTCTGAAAGCTGCGGGTATTGACCCTCACCCGCTCTCCGCCCAGCATCTGAACGATGTCCGAACGAAGTCCATCGAAATCCATATCCATATAAATCTTCAGCCCCTCATAGGTCTCCGTGGAAGTCCAGTAATTGGACAGCACGCCATTTCGCATGGCCGCCACCACAGACCTGGGATTGTAGATATGCCGGAACCGCCTTAGACGATATCCGTCATACCAGTCACTGATTTTTTCGAAATCCATGCCAAAGCGCACACATAATGCCTTGACATCCTCTTCCGTAAAGCCCGTGTATTCCTCAAAGATAAACTGATCGATCATGGAATACTCCCAGAACATGTTCAGTGCGGACTGCTGCCCGTACTTCTTGACAGGCAGAATCCCCGTCATATAAGCCAGCGCTACATAAATCTGGTCTTTCAGGAGATTGTGCAGGAAATCAAGGTACTGCTTCTGCAGCTCCTCGGATTCCTGCCTTTCCCGCATCACGCAATCCCATTCATCAACGAGAAAGATAAACGGTCTGTGCGTTTTCGCGTAAATTTTTCTCAGCGCAGCGGCAAGTCCCATGCTCTGCCCTTTTAAGATGTCCTCATACTCCTCCTGCAATTCCCCTGTTACTTCCTGCTCCAGATATTCTGTCACCTTTTCGGAATCTGTCTCAATCAGGAACTGCTGCATGTTCAGATAGATAACATCATATCGGTTCAGATGCTCTGGGAAAGATTCGTTGCTCTCAATCTTAAGCCCCGCGAACAGTTCCCTGGAATCATAGCCGCTGCCATAATAGGCGGCCAGCATCTGAAGCGCCATAGATTTCCCGAAACGCCTTGGTCTGCTGACACAGACATATTTATCATTTGTATTCAATAATTCATTTGTACAGGCAATCAGATTCGTCTTGTCCACATATATCTTGGAGCGAATCGATTCCCGGAACCCCTGGTTTCCCGGATTCAGATAAATTCCCATAGAGCACCTCCTGTTCCCGTAGCCAGCATCTAAATCTTCAATGAATGCCCTTCTTCATTTCCATCTTAGCACACCACCACGGACTATGCAAAAGAATTCTGGGACAGCACAAAAATTGCAAAAAAATTCCCTGAAAAAGGGGCCGCCGCAGCCGCGACAGCCCCTCTTATCATGGCATCTTGCTCTACAGATTATCTGTATCACTTCACAGATTATCTGTATCACTTCACAGATTGATACCACTCATTCACTTCCTGCGTAATCTGGTCTCCGCCCTGTGCCTTCCAGTCCTCCACGAACTTGTCGAAGGCATCGATGGATTCCTTGCCGTAGATGATGTTGGTGTACAGCTGCTTCTCCATGGTCTGGAGCTGCTCCCAGCTCCTCTGCATGGTGGAGGTAGGCGCTGTGTTGAACATATTGGGAAGCTGCTCCTCCGTATGCTGTCCCGCGATCACATAGCCCTCGGCCATGGCGGGCGAAGTCTCGAAAGCTGCCGCCGCACGGATTTCTCCGCCGCTCTCCGGCGTCTTGCCCCCTGATACGTTGACATAGTCGTCCGTGGTGTTCAGCGCGGGGGAGTTCTTCATGACTGTGCTCTTGCCAGGCATGAAGGGATCCGTCACAGGGGGATCGAACAGCGTGCTGTCGAACACCACCTTATCGTTTATGATATCGTAGTCATACTCCTGCAGATAGCCGTACTGGAAGTCTCCGGTTCCGAAAGCCCCGTCATACAGCCAGTCCAGATATTTGAAGAACTCTTCCATATGCTCGAACTCGCTATTGAACATCAGCCAGCCGTCATTGACCTCGGCTGCCTGGTAGGTGGGATCCCCATTGTCCTGCCGCAGGGTCGGATAAGCCTTGATCACGGCATCGGGATGGACGCTGGTCACGTCAGCCACGGAGCCGATGGCCCAGGGACGACCGATGAAGATGCCTGCCTTGCCCTCCGTGAACTGTCCCATGGCGTCCCATGCGCCTGTGGCGGCAGCCTCCTGGAACAGCCAGCCGTTGGCATGCCACTGGGCGATCCGCTCCAGGGCCTTCTTGTTCCCCTCGTGGATGGAGCCGTACATCAGGTTACCGTTCTCATCCTCCTGCCAGCTGCCGGGATAGTTCTTTCCGGAATAAGCGGAGAACAGGGTCACAGGGTCTGCCACCCAGCCGGTGTTGTAGATGTCGCTGCCGGAATAGGTGAAGCCGTAGGTATCCTTCTGGCCGTTGCCGTCCGGATCGTCCTCGGTAAAGGCCTTGATGACAGCCTCGAACTCATCCATGTTGGTCGGGGCCTGGAGTCCTAAGTTATCCAGCCAGTCCTGGCGGATGATCATGACCTGGCCCTCTGTCAGATGGGGGGAGCAGGCGATTCCGTATGTCCTGCCGTCCTTGGTCAGGGGATAGAAGGTGGCGGGATACTGGTCATAGACCTCCTTCAGACGTTCCGGCATGTACTGCTCGATGTCGTCCGTGATGTCCTTCGCCCGTCCGGACTCAATCATGTCCGCGATCATCTGGGTGCCGTACACCGGGAACACGTCCGGCAGATCCTCGGAACCCGTCAGGGCCAGGCGCAGCTTCGTGTCATAGTTCCCCGCATCGCCGCCCAGCAGAGTGGTCTCCATCTTCAGGCCCAGCTTCTCCTCGGCCAGCCGCGTCATGGGATTGTTGTTGATGTCGTCCCCGGAGGCGTACCGCCCGGTGTTCTCGTCAAGCTGCTTCGCGATGGTGATGGTCAGCACCTCGCCGCTGCTGCCGCCGGCCTCTTCCCCTGCGTCCGCGACGCTGCTCTCCTCTTCCGCACCGGCGTCCTCACCGGCATCCTCGCTGTTCTCCGCCGCGGGACTGCTCTCCTGGCTGCTGCTCCCCTGGCCGGATTCCCCGCCGCTGCCGCCGCATGCGCTCAGAAGCATTGCCGTGCCCAGCAACAGACTTAAGGCTACTTTTCTTTTTTTCATTTTCATCCTCCTCGATTGATTTTTATGGAAGATGCCGCTTCCATGGGAATGCCTTCATCCATCCGAAGACCTTTCCTCCATATGGAATGCTCCTCCATTTTATCTCAAGCCCCTTCAGGGGCGGAGATTCTGCTCCTCTTCCATGGAATGCTCCTGTTCCATTTACTCCTTCACAGCTCCCATGACGATGCCCTTTGCGAAATGCTTCTGCAGGAACGGGTACACCATCAGGATGGGCAGCGCGCCGATGAACACCTGGGCCGCCTTGATGGTACGCTCCGACATTGCCGCCGCGGAGGTGGGATCCAGGGCCAGATCCTGCTGGTTCCCCTGCACCACGATGACCTGCAGGAAGGAGGCCAGAGGGTAATCCTTGGTATCCGACATGTACAGGATACCTGTGAACCATTCATTCCAATTGCCTACCATGATGAAAAGGGCTACCGTGGCCAGCCCCGCCTTGGACAGGGGCAGGAATATCTTCCACAGAATCTGGAAGAAGTTCGCGCCGTCCACCAGAGCCGCCTCCTCCAAAGCCTTTGGAATGGACTTGAAGAAGTTCATGATCAGTATCAGGTTATAGCAGCTGAACGCCCCCGGAATAATGTAGACCCAGAAGCTGTTCTTCAGGCCCAACGCTGAGTTCACCAGGTAGCTGGGAATCAGGCCGCCGCCGAAAAGCATCGTGAACACGAAGAACCACATCAGCGCCGTCCGCCCTCTGAAATTCTTGGACAGGGCGTACCCTGCCGTGACGATGACGAACATACTGAAGAACGTACCGATCAGCGTCCGCGCCACGGAGATGGCGATGGAACGGATGAAGTTCGCGTTCTGGAATGTCTTCTCATAGGCCATGGTGGTAAAGTCCACCGGCCAGAAGGTCACCATGCCGCTGTTCGCAGCCGCCTTGCCGCTCAAGGAGATGGCGAACAGGTTCAATAGCGGCAGCACGCACAGCAGAGCCATCAAAAGCAGGAATATCGTATTACAGACAATAAATACCTTTCTCCCCGTAGAAACACGTCTCACTTTCATCCACCTCCTAAAAGATTCTGTATCCGGCGAACTTATACGCCAGCTTATATGCAATCGCCGTCAGCAGGAGCCCTACTCCCGACTTGAACAGGCCCACCGCCGTACCGAAGCTGTACTGTCCGTTCACCAGGGACTGCCGGTACACATAAGTGTCGATGATATCGCCTGTGCTGTAGGTCAGGGGCGAATACAGGTTGAAAACCTGGTCGAAGCCTGCGTTCAACACGTTTCCTAAGCTCAGGGTAGCCATGACGATGATCATGGGCAGGATGCCGGTGAGGGTGATATGTATGGTCTGCTGCCAGCGGTTGGCCCCGTCCATCTCCGCCGCCTCATATAGGTTCTGGTCGATGTTGGAGATGGCCGCCAGGTAGACGATCATGCCGAAGCCGAAGCCCTTCCACACATCGGATATGACCACGATCTGCCGGAACATCCCGGCCTCCCCCAGGAAGAAGATGGGATCCACGCCAAGCTTCTGCAGAAAGCTGTTCACGATTCCGTCCAATCCCAGGATGTCCCGCAGCATGCCTGCCACAGTGATCCAGGAGAGGAAATGGGGCAGATAGACCAGCGTCTGGATTCCCTTCTTCAGTCCCGCATGCCTGACCTCGTTCAGGAGCAGCGCCATGACAATCGGCACCACCAGGCCGCATATGATCTTCGCCACCGCGATGATCAGGGTGTTGATGATTGCCTGATAAGATTCCCTGAACATGAAAATCTGCTTGAAATTCTCCATGCCGATGAATTCCGATCCCCGAATCCCCAGCCAGGGCTTATAGTTCTGGAATGCCATCACCAGGCCGCCCATGGGGATATAGCAGAATATCACCGCCAGTATGATGCTGGGCAGTACCAGCACGTACAGCGGCCAGTTGTGCGTCACTTCCTGCCTCCAGGTCTTTGGATGCCCCTTGAGCCCTTTGGAATGCTTTCCTTTCATTCCCATTTCCCGTCCCTCCTTGTTTTTTCATCCATTTTTTTAGAATTTTCTGTTGAAATTCTTTTCTGTTGCCTATTATAATGGAAAACCTGTCCAAATCCTATGAAGCAAATCTCTCTGTTTCGCCTGAAAAATAGACATGAAACCGGATTCAATATGTCATTTTCTTAGCAGGAATAAAAAAAGGACAATCACATGGCGACTGTCCCTGTGCATATTGCAGCGCGACACAATGAAGAAGAGCATTCAATGAAGAAGGGCATTCTTTGAAGAGGGGCATCATGGCTCCTCCCGCATCCTCTCGTTCACGATCCGTATCACATCCTCCAGCCCTGCCTCCTCGTACTCCTGCCTGATTTCCTCCCACATCTCCTCCACCGGCTCCGAACCGGTCATGATGCGCACGAAGTCGCCCCCAACCTGAATCGTGAAGTCAATCTGGGCCTCCTTCATGATGCTGTTGCATCTGGGCTCATACGCCGGGATGGGGACAGTCTCCGCCTCCCGCATCAGCTCCAGATTCCTCTCCTTGTAAGCCGATGGAGTCGTGTCGGGAAATCGCTCGTCATACAAGCTGGAATCCCAGCGCACCAGTGTGGCGAACACCCCGCAGGAGGGATATTTCCCCGCTACATAGACCTCTGGATCATGCATTTCTACCCTACCGTCTACCACCTCATACAAATCCCCCTCCGGGCCGTAGGTGCCCAGGAAAGCCCCCTCGTCGCTCAGGAGATAGTCGTAAATTTGAAGTATCCTATCCCGTTTTTCGTCATCCACTTTGTCACTGATATAGGATTCGCTCCAGGCATAGCCCCAGATGGGATACGCCTTGTTCCCGTTCTTATCCTGCATCAGCCCCAGGGCTTTCACATCCTCCAGAAAATCCCTTCCATGGTATTCCTCCCAGGGAATCCCCAGACTTCCGTACACGCCGCCGAATCCGCCGGAGTACAGGAGTGCCGCGCTCTCTCCCCGGAGAAACTTGTCCTGAGAGCTGTTGACAGTCTGCATCACCGCATCCTGCTCGATGACACCGGAAGCATACAGCTCCCTGCCCAGTTGGAACGCGGGAATCAAATCATCGGTAAAATAAACAGGCCGATAGAGACCGTCTCCATCCAGCTTCCAGAAGAACTGGGTTCCGTCCGCCACAGCGATGGAGGAGGCATAGGGCAGCAGAAGCCCGCTAACCTGATCCAGGCTCCCGGAGGTCAGCCCCTGGATGCCCGTCCCCTCCGGATCCTCCCGGATAATCGCCAGCATCATCTCCTGGAATTCCTCCCAGGTCTCCGGCTCTTCGGTGATGCCCGCCGCCTGGGCCAAATCCCACCGATAGGCGATGATCCGGTCGATGCTGGTCCAGGCCTGGGAGGGGTATGTGAGCCTGGGGATGCAGTACATCTCTCCGTCCGCCAAAGAGAGCTCTTCCTCGGCCAGCTCCGCTATATACTGCTGTAGGTAGGGGTAGGCCGAGAGATCCTTTGGGATAGCGCTCAGCAGCCCCTTCTGAATCCACTGGAAATAGTGGAGGGAATTGCGGAAATCCCCAACGAACAGATCCGGCAGGCTATCCGTGGCTGCCCATCGCTCGATTTTCTCATAATAATCATTCCAGGTCATGTTCACAGGTACAAAGGTCACGTTGAACCTCTCTTCTATGGCCGCCAGCACCGGATCTCCCGCCAGAGCCTTCTCCGCGTCCCAGACTCCTATGGTAATCTTCATCCGCGTGTCCGGAACAGTCTCCTCCTTATCCGCAGCGCAGCCAATCACCCCCCCGGACAGCAAAATCATCATCAACCCCAAAAACAGAATCCGTCCTCTCATACCCTTCCTGCCGCTCCTTCCCCATCCCAATCTGCCACCGTTTTGTGTCCGGCTACGCCCCGCTTTCAGCTATTGGTGCGGTACTGCCCTGGTGTCACCCCGGTAAATTTCTTGAAAGTCTTGATAAAGTGGAAAGTATCGTTGAAGCCCACTTCCAAGGCAATATCCGTCAGAGGCTTCTTGGTATTGGCCAGCAGCTCCTTGGCATCCTCCAGCCGCTTCTGGGTCACATAGTGCACAAAAGTGATTCCAGCCTCCTTTTTAAAAAGCTGGCTCACATAGTTGGAATTCATATGCAGCACCTGTGCCGCCCCCGACAGGGAAATCTCTCCCTTGTAGTTCTCGTTGATATACTGCATCAGCTTCATGAACGCCGCGTTGGAGAACCTGGGCTGGTTCTCCGCCCCCAGACTGTGCTCCTCCAGGAGTCGCTTCAGCCGCCCTATCATTTCCGCAAAATCCCCATAGATTTCCACCAGCTGCTCTATGCTATAGACATAGGAATCGTTCTCCTCGTCCCGGGACTGGGACTGGGTGGAGACCATGTTGCAGAGCCGCAGGGCGCTGTACACGGTAAAGTCCCCCCTGCCCTTGTCCCTGATCTCCTCCAGCAGGGCGTTCAGGTCGCCCCACTGGCCTGCCTGGAGCTTCTCCTGGACGCTGTCCAGCCAGCGGTTGGCTTTTGCCTCGTCCGGTCGGGCGCATATCCGCTCCTTGCTGTCCACAAAATACTGGAAAGCGCGCCTGTTGCACTCCTCCAGCCCGTCGTAGATTTCGCCGCCGGATACCGCCTGCTCCAGATACCCGATTCCAAACCACCCGGGAATCTCCTCCAGAGCCTCCGCCAGCTCCGATACCCGGTCTGTCTTCATGATATAGCCCCACTGCCGCCAGCCCAGCCGCAGGCAGACCCCCGCCTGCTCCAGCGCCTCCATCTTCCGCTCCCCTACAGAGGCCGCAAGAAAGCAGCTCTCCTGGGTGAACCCAAGGCCCGAAAGGCATTCTCTGATTTCCGATGCGTTGCGTCTTTCCAGCACGTCCACCAAATCCTCCCAGTCCCCGATATGCCTGTCCCGGTTCAGGTTCTGCACCGCCTTGCGCAAAAACCGGGTCATCTGGGTATAGTCCAGGGGCTTTAAGCAGTATCCGATGACGCCGTACTGGATGGCCTTCTCCGCATAGGCGAACTCCGCGTAGCCGCTGGCGATGATAAGCTGCATCTTTTCGTTCCGCCTGCGCAGCTGTTCGCAGAGCTCCAGGCCGTTGATCCCAGGCATGCGGATATCAATGATCGCCACGTCCACCTGCTCCTTCTGGGCCAGCCTCAGCGCCTCACTGCCGTCAGATGCCGTGGCTGCCACCACCAGACCAAGCTCAACCCAGGGCACGGAGCCCACCAGAGATTGTATTACGGAATTTTCATCATCTGCTATCAATACCCGGAACATCTGCCATCCCTCTCCTTTCAAATACTCACAAATTCTTCTCACGCTCTTTTCACTCTTTTGCAGGCAGCCGGAGGGTGACCGTGGTGCCGTCCTCCGGCAGGCTCTCTATCTGGACACCGTATCGCTCCCCGTACTGGAGCCGAATCCTGGCGTTGGTGTTCAGCGTCCCCACATGCTTCCTGGTGTCCGCGCTCTTCTCCCGCAGCATGCCCTGCAGCTCTGCCAGCTCCGCCTCCCCGATGCCCACACCATCGTCCTTTACCGTTATGATCAGATCGTCCTCCTCCACCCTGGCCCCAATGTAGAGGCTGCCCTTGCCGCTCTTGGGCTCCAGCCCGTGGAAGATGGAATTCTCCACAATGGGCTGCAGCAGCATCTTCATCACCTTCAGCTCCAACACGTCTTCAGAAACGAAATAATACACGGAAATCTTCCCCTCGAAGCGCATCTGCTGGATCCGGCTATAGGACTTGATAATGGAGATTTCCTCCTCCAGGGTTACCTCGTCCTCGCCCTTGGCGCTGTAGCGGAAGATATGGCCCATGTCCAGAGTCATCTGGGCAATCTCCGGCGCGTCCTTCTCCAGGGCCATCTTTCGGATGACCTCCAGGGTATTGTACAGGAAATGGGGATCCACCTGGCTGCGCAGATACGCCAGCTCCGCCTCCTGCTTCTGTACCTTCAGCTCATACAAATCCGTAGCGGACTGGAAGATTTTCCGGTTCAGGCTCTCTATGTCCTCCAGCATGCCGGAAAACTCATGTCCAAGCTCCTCGATTTCCGAACATCCCCTCAGGTTCAGATCCGTCTCCAGCCCTCTCTGGCTGGACTGCCTGATCTGCCGAATCGTGGCGTGGAACTGGTGCAGAGGTCTCACCACTCCCCTGGACACCAGGAGGAAAAACATGGCACAGAACACCCCTGCCGCCATCACGCAGCCCCAGATCAGAAGCTGTATCTGCATCATGCCCCTGCCCATGTCCCGCACATCCAGCGCTCCCACCAGGTAACAGTCCATGTCCTCAAAGTAATAGCTGCGGATGTCATAATGTCCGCCCTCTGCAAGGTGCTCCAGATAATCCCCTTCCTGCCAGAGCCGATACACCTCATAGACCTCCTCCGCCGACTGATCGATGGAGAACAGAACGCCCTCCCTGTCAGTGAGGAAGTACATCTGGTTTTCCTCGCCGTCGTTCTCCGCCAGGAAATCCGCGGCATTCAGCGATATGACAATGGTCCCCAGGTTCTGCGTCCCGACGATGACATCCCCCGCATACACCATCATGTCCGGCTTCTCGGCTTCACTGGTGAAGCTGTGGCTGCAGAAGCCAATCCACCGAAAAGGCCTTCCGTTCACCATCGCCCGTATCCTGTCCAAATCCTCTCCGCGCAGCACATTGGAATAGTGGATTTTGTCATTGACCAGAGAGATATCCTCTATAGTAGACTCCAAAACCTTGTGTCTGGCCAGGCATTCCATGGCGGGGCGGCGCAGCGGGGACATCTGGGCATAGTCGCTTGCCAGAAGCGCCTGTATCGCATCGTCCTCGCCGATGTTGATACAGAAATTCTCCATTTTACCGTACATCAGATCCATCTGGTCAATCAGCCGCTGGGTGGCTACCTGCATATGCTCGTCCTCGCTCCTGCGTATCAGCGCCCTTATGGATACGCTGATCAGGGCGCATACCAGGACGAACAGGGCCAGCATCAAAATCACGATAGTCTTCATCTGATTCCGGATGCTCATCTTGTGAAATGTTATGTGAAAAGACATATTGAACCCCTCAATTATACTGCGCACCGGTTAAATTTGCAGTGCGACCCGACTGCAGACCGCCAGCCA
>OFGG01000196.1_pt1 | contig 54811 bp, 48 predicted proteins | sample 1521701 | NCBI WGS metagenome assembly OFGG01 (sample SAMEA3504081, study PRJEB24116) | mouse gut metagenome | biome: mouse gut; feature: mouse-associated habitat; material: faeces | place: Denmark | collected 2011
GAATTGAAATATGCAGTCGGGTTAAGCTGTTTCCATTCAAAAAAGGTGGAGTATATCATGCAGGAAATTTACGCACGTCTGATCCTTTATAATTATTGTGAAATCATCACAATGCATGTGATAGTTCAGCAAAAGGATACAAAACATGTTTACCAGATGAATTACACAATAGCGATTCATATATGCCGTTATTTCCTGCGGAATGATATTTCTCCACCTGATGTTGAGAAACTGATACAGAAGAATCTTTTACCTGTCAGACATGGCCGATCAGACCCTCGCAAAGTCAGGCCTAAGTCAATGGTAAGTTTTCTGTATCGTGTAGCCTGATTCTCAATATTAAGTATACTTTCTTTTCAGACAGATGGCAATCTGTCTTTTTGTGCTGCTTGAATACAGACAAGTCTTCCTTTAAAAGAAAAATCAGGCAGAGATAGGCGTTGCAATATCCCTGCCTGAAGAAAAGCCAGTAAGTCAATGCCTTAACTAAATGACATTGGGGCAGCGGCCCGCCCTTTTTGTCTTCAAAATTCTTGCGGATAAAAAAATTAACGTGTATAATCATTCGGTAGGAACATTTTGCGCTCTTCGGTAGTTTGTGGGATAGCAGCCTTCATATTTTTTGAACGCACGGGAAAAGGTTGAGGGAGAGTGGTAGCCGATCTTGTATGCGATGTCCGCTATTTTTAAACTGGGGTCTTGCAGGTAGGATTTGGAAAGCTCGATCCGTCTGCGGTTAACGTACTCCGGAAAGCTGTAACCGGTAAGTTCTTTAAAACGCCTGCTGAAATAATTGTAGCTTATTGCAATGTTAGCCGCGGCTTCGTCCATGGTGATATCCCTGCTGATATTTTCATCAATAAAGGCAAGCACGGATTCAAACTGGAAATCTTTTACCGCAGCTTCCGTTTTGGCCGATTCCGGCGTATGGAACAGTTTTTCCCGCAGCTCTTCCACATCCACGGGTTTTAGCAGATAGTCGTTTGCGCCGCTTAGAAATGCCTGGCGGACCAGTTGGTAGTCATCGTATCCGCTGAGGACATAGATCGTCACATCGGGATAATGTTCTTTTACATATTTAATGAGGGTAAAGCCGGAAAAACCAGGCATGTTCAGGTCGGTGATCAGAATGTCAGGTAAGGGCTCGGTCCGAAGGAGCTGTTTTGCCTCCACAACGCTGACTGCGGTTCGGCAGGATAAGCTGTCCGGGCCAATGATCCGCTGGAGTTTTGACTTTACATTCTTACAAACCAGACAGTCATCATCTACTACAAGAATTTTCACACTGTCGATACTCCTTTTCCAGTCTATTTTTTTGAGTATAACATATCCGTATCCATTTATCAAACAGTATGCAAGAGGTGCGTTATGGGAGAAAACCGGCTGTTCAAAAAATTTATCATATCTTACGTTTGCTTTGTGCTTCTGCCTTTTAGCGCAGTCCTGGCAGGAGTCATGGTGTATGCCAACCGGCTGCAGCTGAAAAATGACATGATCCAAAATGAGATCCTTGCCTCTCAGATGGTGAACGCAATTTCACGACAGACGGAGCTGGCGGAAAATATGTGCAGTTCCATACTTCAAAATCAGAGTATTCTTAATTTTTTTGATAAAGAATACGTATCCTCTCCTGATTTGTCTTATTACCGAACTACCATACATGAGTTTGTAAAGACCACCAACGGCATGTCTGATATCAAATTGCGGATCTATCTGGAAAATACTTCTATTCCTATGGGATTTGGCATTTTTTATCCGATGCGGTACATAGACCAGGGGGAAGTGTTCCAGAGGTTTTATCATTCCGAGCAGGAAAGCGTATGGCTGGACGGGGATTTTGACAGTGAGCTTCCTGAAAACCGGCGGCTGGGATCTTCCGATACTTATCATTACCTGCATAAGATTCAAGTGGGTTCCCGTTTACTGGGCGTGGTGGAAGCAATGGTCCCTAAGCGGATGCTGGCAGTGCATGACGCTTTGTCACAGCCGGGCCTGGTCGTGCTGGATGGGTGCTATTTTTATAATTATTCGGATCGATCCTTGACAGAAGACCAGCTTCGCGGCTTTTCGGAAGGTGACATGACCGGACATACCGCCTTGCTGGTGTATTCGCGTTATGAGCTGCCCAAAGGGCCCTTTGACATCGTGGTCATTTCAACCCGTTCCCAGATCACCTTACTGACGGCGCTTGCGGTTTTGCTGCTGCTTGTGGTGGTCATCGTGATGGTGGCCGGCTTTTTTGCTTACAACCGCCGGCTGATCAGGGATATCCATCACTGCCTTGACGGAATGGCTGTGGCGATCGAAAATGATTTTAATCCCCCAGAAGGGCCCGATGGTTTTTCCATTGCCGAGATTGCAAAAAGGCGGGATGAAATTTCCGTGCTGGCCCGGCGTATCACCTATCTTTTAGGGCAGATCCGCTTTTTGCTGGATCAGAAAATACAAAAAGAGACTGCGGCTAAAGAAGCGGTGCTTCTGGCTCTCCAGCATCAGATTAATCCGCATTTTTTGTATAACACCATGGAAGTGTTTTCCGCCCGCATGGAACTGGCCGGGCTGTATGAGGAGAGCAGTGCGGTTTCGGCCTTTTGCCGGATGATGCGTTATAATATGAACTCGAAAGATCTGATGTCCACGTTAGGGGAGGAGATCGATCAGGTGAAATATTATATTGCCATTCAGCGGATCCGCGATATTCCGTTTGAAGTCAGGTTTGATATCCCGGCAGAACTTTTAAAAGAACGGGTGATCCGTTTCCTGTTAGAGCCTTTTGTGGAAAACAGCTTTAAATACCGGGGAGATGCATCCCCTTTGGAGGTGTCTGTTTCGGCCAGGATGCTGGACGGCCAGATTGAACTTTTGATTCGGAATAACGGCGAGGCGGTTTTGCCTGAGCGGATGGTGGAACTGAATGAACGTTTTAAAAACGGCCCTGTTTCCGTAAAAAGCCACGGTATGCGCATAGGGCTTAATAATATCAATTCCCGCCTTAAGCTGTTTTACGGGGAGTTCCACTATATCCGGGTGGATTGTGACGGAGAAATAACAACCTTCCGGTTTTTGGTTGAACGCCGTCCGGACAGGGTGGAGGAAACTTTGGTTTAACATAAAAAGAGGGGATTTCCCCCTCTTTTTACTGGTACATGTATAAGATCACTCTCCCCGTTTACCGATTTCCGGGATAGGCAAATGTAAGCCCCAGTTTGGCTTTGTTTGCCTGGAACAATTCGTTCTGGTAGGAAATCAGCTGGCTCAGGCCAAGGTTTTCCATTTCGGCCAAAGCGGCGTCTAACTCTGCTTCGCACTGTTCGGCTGAAGGGGCGGTAATGATCCTGCCCAGCGCCTGCAGGCGGTATTCTTTGATGCGGACCTGAATGGCGGCTTCATCACTGCCGGCTGCCGGAGCCACGTCCGCAAAGCACTTATCATCATAGATTTCCATATGGTCATCGTGAGTCATAAGGTAGGTGTCTGCGGACCAGATGCCTTCGTCCACAGGATAGGTGCCCTGTACGATGGTGTAGTCGCTTGTCCAGCCCATATCGCCGGCATATTTGGCGGTAAATTCTGTGGGATTTGCGTCACGCAGCGCCATGATATCAGGATCTCTGACCACTTTTCCGTCTTCGCCCAGCGTCCAGCCGCCAACGCCCCATTCATTATCCAGTGTTGCTTCCTTGGAATTCAGGTAGGCAAACAGGCGGATGATCCTGTCAGGGTTTTGTGCGTCTTTGTTGACCAGAGTAGCGGTCCAGCCCATATTGTTTTGCGCGGGGACGATGGACCTGTCATTATGGTCGCCGGTAAACTGTCCGGCATATCTCATGACCGCATTGTTGTCGCTGGCATAAAGGCTCAGTCTGGAATTGGATACATTTGTCTTTGCGGTGGAAGCGAACACCCGGCCTGCCGCAACTTCCTGCTCTAACTGGCTTTTATCTACGGTGAAACTGTCGTCGGTGAGCAATCCTTCCCGGTACATCTGGTTAAACAACAGCATAGCTTCCCTGTATTCCGGTGTTGTGTAAAGAGACTGGAAATTGCCATCCGCATCCTCCTCATGGGCGCCTAACTGCTGGGCGATCTGAATGTCTGCTATGTCAGAAAACAGGACCATATAAGGCACAACGGTCTGTCCGTTATACTGGATGTTTTGGTCTTTTACTGCCCGCAGGGCGTCAAGGAAGCCTTCTTTTGTCTGCAGGTCATCAATGCTCATGCCTATTTGGCTTAAGATATCTTCCCGGACATAGTTTTGGTTATGGGTCTCATAGTAGCCCTGATTGTCTGCGATATTGTCGTCTCCATAATAGTAGCTGGCGATGGAATACCAATTGCCATCCTTGGCGGTGTACCAGTCGATCATGGACTGGGGAACCAGCAGATCCGGCGCATACTGATCCATCAGAGGCTTAAGGGGCTGTACCATGCCGTTGTCCTCTAACAGCTTTCGCTGGGTGGAGTTGGCATCTAAGGTAATGATGTCCGGCAGTTTTCCGGTCTGGATCAACATATTAAGTTTGTCGGTATCACCGGTCTGGATATCGATCTTCACACCGGTTTCTTCATAGAGCTTTTTGTCGAAAAGGTTATTTGCTTCGTCAAATTTTTTGCCGTACCAGTCGTAGGCCATGAACCAGGTGATGGTACAGTCGGAAGTATCCTCTTTCCAACTGGGACTGTCATTTGCTTCCGGCGCTGCGGCCTCTTCGGCGGCTTCAGGTTCTTCGGGTGCGTCAGGCTCTGTGGAATCATCGGTTTCTGCAGCAGGCGCTTCGTTTGCAGGTTCCGTTTCTGCCTCCTTTTTGTCTCCGCAGCCGCTAAGAAGCGACAAACTTAACGTGGCTGCCAAAAGCAGTGAAATCCATTTTTTTCTTTTCATTTTGTTCCTCCTTTTTTTGATTGTCTATGGTGTCATGGGAATCAGCCTTTGACTGCGCCCATGGTTACGCCCTTTACGAAATACCGTTGTAAAAACGGATAGATACAGACCACCGGCAGAGCGGTCACCACCATGGTAGCCAGCTTGACTACCTGAGGTGTGAGCGTGGTCGCCTGATCGGGGATCGCAATGGCAGCGGCGGAACCCAGACCTCTGGATATGGATGGGTCGGTGATCACTTTTTTCAAAAATAACTGGATCGTCTGGAGTTCCTGTGACGAAGTGTACATCATGGAATCAAAATAAGAGTTCCAGTGAGTGACTACCGTAAACAGGGCGATCGTTGCTAGCACGGGCTTGGACAGCGGCAGAATGATCTGGAAGAAGATCCTGTATTCGCCGGCACCGTCCAGTTTTGCCGATTCGATCAGTTCCGCCGAGAGATCACGCATAAATGACTGGATGATGATCATATTATAAGCGCTGAACATAGTAGGAATGATGTAGACCCAAAAAGAGTCGTATAAATTCAGGTTTACGATCAAAATAAAGTAGGGGATCAGTCCGCCGCTGAAAAACATGGTCAACATGATAAACGGTATGTATATTTTTTTCAGTTTCAGGTTTGGCCGCGTAATGGCATAAGCGACCATGGCCGTGCAAAGGAGGCTGGTCACCGTTCCGATCAGGCACTTAAGGATGGTGATACCAAAAGCGTTAAGGATTGCTTTGTCCAGAAACACTGCCTTATAGTTGGCAAGGGTCCATTTTCTTGGCCATAGAAATACGCCGCCCCGGAGATAATCCATACCTTCATTTAAACTGCCTGCGACACAGTACCACAGCGGATAGATCATGATAAAAGCTAAGATGATCATAATGATATCGTTGATCCAGTCAAATGCCGTATTGCGCTCTGATCGTGATTTCGTTTTTGATTTTGACATAGTAATCCTCCATGTTTTCAAAAGCCTGCAAATTTGTCTGTGAAAAATTTATTTTCACAGTACCCTCTTTTTTTAGAATAATCCCCGTCCAAGGGTCTTTTTTGATGTCTGGTTGGCAATCAGCATAAGCATGACGGACATAACGGATTTTAAAAGGCCGACCGCCGCGGCATAGGAGTACCGGGATTGTGCGATACCTACTTTATATACATAGGTATCCAGTGTTTCGCTGAAGGCAAGGTTCAAAGAATTTTGGAGCAGGATGATCTGCTCGTACCCGGTATTCAAAATGGAGCTGATCTGGAAGATCAACATGATGACGATGGTGCCGGAAATACAGGGAACCGTGATATACCACATTTTTTGGAACCGGCCGCAGCCATCCACCGTAGCTGCCTCATACAGCTCCTGGTCGATCCCTGTGATAGCCGCCACATAGAGGATCGAACCAAACCCCACAGACTTGATCACGCTGATAAGGGTATAGATCCCGTAAAAATATTCGCCTTTTGCCATAAAATTGATTGGTTCCGCAATGATGCCCAGTTCATAGAGCGTGGCGCTGATTACGCCGTTTGGCATCAGCATTTCTAAAACAATACCGCCGAAGATGACCCAGGAAAGAAAATGGGGCAGGTAGGATATTGTCTGGATGGTCTTTTTAAATTTCAGATTTTTGATCTCGTTGATAAACAGTGCCAGCAGGATTGGCGCCGGGAAGGAAAAGACCAGTGCAAGGCCGTTTAATATCAAGGTATTGCGAAGGACATTGAACAACGCAGGGTCATTAAAAAATTCCCTAAAGTATTTAAGCCCTACCCATTCGGCGTTCATCATGTTGGAGAGCACGGTATAATTTTTGAAGGCAATGATGATTCCGTACATGGGGATGTAGCAGAAAATGAAACACAGAATAATCCCCGGCCAGATCATGGTCTGCATCTGGAACTGGTCGTTTGATAAAAAGTGCCACCATTTTTTTCCGGTAGTCCTTGTTTCGGGGTTCCTGCCTTTTTTTATTTTTTCTGAAACCGCCATACAAAAAATCCTCCTTTTCCTCTGATGGATTAAGTATACACTTTTTGATGGGTCATATTACATAGCAAAAGTTATCATTTCATGCCGGTTTTTGTTAAATTTTCCTATGAGATGTGAGGGTTTCATGCCAAAAACGCACAGGATGGAGAAAAATGCACAAAAAACGGACCGCCTGAAAACAGGAGATCCGTTTCGTAAGCAAAAAATTGTCATGACGGTGTGTCAGGAAAGTTCTTCCGTAAGTGTTTCAATTTCATCGATCATCTTCCCGATATGGGCGATGGTATCCAACAGCGGCTTATCGGTGGTGATATCGATCCCGGCCATCTTTGCCAAGTCCACAGGATCCAGGGTGCTGCCTGCCGCAAGGGCTTTTTTCCAATCAGCGACCGCCGGCGCACCTTCTTCTTCGATCCGCCGGCAGACCTGGGTGGCGATGGTAAGCCCGGCGCTGTAGGTATAGGAATACAGGCCCATATAGTAGTGGGGCTGGCGCATCCAGGTAAGGGCGGCGTCATCGCAGATCTCCACCTCACTGCCCCAGAACTTTTGGAGGGTTTCCTTCATAAGCCGGGATAAGGTCTCGGCGTTGACGCTTCCCCCGCCGTCAACGATCCGGTACACTTCCCGCTGGTAAGCGGCTTCCATCAGGTGGGTCACGAAGTTATGGTAATAGGTGTTGCCGATCATACAGGAAAGTACCCAGCGGCGGAATCTGGGATCCGGGTTTTTCTTTAACAGATAATGGGCCATCAAAAGCTCGTTGATGGTGGAGGGCGCTTCCACGAAATAGGTGGAAACGTCCACGTCAAATATGGACTGGCTTTCGTTGCAGGATTTAAAATGCCCGGCATGTCCTAACTCATGGGCCAGGGTAAAGACGTCCGACATCCGGTCATTCCATGACAGCAGGATGAAAGAGTTTTTCCCGTAAGGGCTGGCACAGAAGCCTCCCGTTGATTTCCCCTGGTTTTGGGCAAAGTCTACCCAGCGGTTCCGGTAAGCTTCTTTGATCATCGCCACATAATCGTCTCCCATTACGGACAGTCCGTTTATGATATATTTCTTGGATTCTTCGATGGTGACCTTGGGGTCATATTCCGGGTCTATTGCAATTTTTAAGTCCGCAAAGGTCATCCGATCCAGTTTGTGGATCTTTTTTAACAGCCGGGCGTACCTTTGCATATGAGGGGCAAGCTCTTTCGTGATCAGGTCGATCTGGCGGTGATACAATTCCTGTGAGACCTTCTGAGGGAAAAGCAGGCTGTCAAACACGCTGTCAAAGCTCCGCAGGGTAGCCAGCGTTTTTTCCGTCTGTACCTGGGTGTTATAGGCGGTGGCAGTCACGTTTTCGTATTCCCGAAGCTTGGAGGAAAATGCGGCAAAAGCGTTCCGGCGGATGGCCGGATCTTTTTCGTATTCATAATTGTCCTCAAACAAAGAATAGCCAAGAGGATATTCGGTATTATTTGCCGTAAAGGGGGCAAATTTCATGTCGGCCAGTTTTGCCATATTGTAGATCTGGTAAGGGGCTGACTGGATGGTCGGAGAAAGCGCCGCAAGTGCCCGTTCCGTTTCGGGCGTCAGCTTGTGGGGCTTGTTCCGAAGAACGTCAAGCAGGTAGTTTTTGTTGTCTGTGGCAGCAAGGACGGCCTGCTTTAGGGTTTCTTCCTCCTGTGCGGCAATCTCGGTGTCAACAAAGCTTATCTGGCTTAAAACCTTTGCGGAAAGCCGGGATACTTCTTCACTCAGTTCCTGATTGTGAGTGTCGTAGTAGTCAACGGAAACGGCCAGATCACAGTAGCTGCCTGTCAAAGACATGAAATGATACAGCTTGCGAAGGTGGTCAAGACAGGCATTGATGGTTTCGGGTGAGGTAAGCTTTCCCTGATATTCCTCAGCGATATATGCGCCAAGCCCGTCCAGCTTTTCCATATCCTTTCGAAGGTCCGCTTCGCTTTGGTAGATCAGTGATAAATCCCAGGTCAGTGCGCTGGGAACATCTTTTCGCATTTTTAATTCCATGGTAATCCTCCTTATGGCGATTAAGCATTTTCTTATACTTTATATGGATTTTGGGGAAAAAGCAAGGCGTTACCACAAGAATCGGCAAAGATTCACATTCTGGGCAATGTTCAAAAGGGAGGAGCCTTTTTATAATAGAAATAAAGGATTAAATTACGGGGTTACACGGAAAGGAAAAGGGTGGGTACTGTGAAAAATGAATTTTTCACAGACAAATTTGTGCTTGCGCCCAAATTTGCAGGCTTTTGAAAGCATGGAGGATTTTTATGAAGTATGGATATTTTGATAATGAAAACAGGGAATATGTCATTGACCGGGTAGATCTTCCCTGCTCATGGACCAATTACCTTGGGGTGGAAGATATGGCTGCGGTGGTGAACCACACCGCAGGGGGATATTTATTTTACAAGTCGCCGGAATACCATAGGATCAGTCGTTTTCGGGGTAATTCGGTTCCTATGGACAGGCCCGGGTTTTATGTGTATCTTAGGGATAGGCTGAGCGGAGATTACTGGTCGGTGTCATGGCAGCCGGTTGGCAAGCCTCTTGATGAGGCGGTATACCGCTGCCGCCACGGGATGTCTTATACGGTATATGAATGTGAGTACCGGAATATCAGGGCGTCTCAGAAGATGGTGGTTCCGAGAGGGGAAGCGGTACAGCTGTGGGATGTGAGGATCCAAAATACCGGCAGCGTTAAAAGAGAGCTTAGTGTGTTTTCCTATCTGGAATTTTCCTTTCATCATATTATGATCGACAACCAGAATTATCAGATGAGCCTTTATTGTGCCGGTGCTTCTTATGAGGATGGGATCATAGAGGAAGATCTGTTTTATGAAGAATTTGGATATCAGTATTTTACGGCTGATTTTGAGCCTGACGGTTTTGACTGCATGAGGGACCGGTTTATCGGGCCTTATCATACGGAGACGGATCCGGCGGCAGTGGCGGGAGGAAACTGCTTTTCTTCCTGTGAAAAGGGCGGGAACCATTGCGGCAGCCTGCAAAAGAACATCGTCTTGCAGCCGGGGGAAGAAGTGCGTCTTGTTTTCATGCTGGGAGAAGGAAACAGGGAAGAAGGACGGCGCATTCGGTCCAAGTATGGCAGTCATGATGCGGTGGATAGGGCTTATGGGGATTTAAAGGAGTTTTGGGAGGATAAGTTTTCCAGGCTGCAGGTGAAGACCCCCAATGAAGGGATGAACACGATGTTAAATACCTGGACGCTGTACCAGTCGGAGATCAACGTGATGTTTTCCCGGTTTGCCTCTTTTATTGAAGTGGGAGGCAGGGTAGGGTTAGGCTACCGGGATACGGCCCAGGATGCCATGACCATTCCCCATTCTAATCCGGAAAAATGCAAAGAGCGGATGGAACAGCTTCTTAGGGGGCTTACCAGCCATGGCTACGGTCTGCATCTGTTTCAGCCGGAATGGTTTATGGAAGATGGAGGAGTCAAGCCTTTTAAATCCCCTACGGTGATCCCGGAGCCGGAGAAGGGAAGCATCATCCACGGGCTTTCGGATGCCTGTTCCGACGATGCCTTATGGCTGGTTGGCGCGGTGGTGGAATATATCAAGGAGACCGGGGATGATTCCTTTGCGTTTTTGCAGCTTCCCTATGCGGACACGTTCCTGGAAGGGAAAAAGGAGACGGAGAGCGTTTACTGCCATTTGAAAAGGATTTTAGACTTTTCAGCAAGACAGATAGGACAGAACGGTGTCTGCAAGGGGCTCAGGGCGGACTGGAACGACTGCCTTAACCTTGGAGGCGGGGAAAGCGCCATGGTAAGCTTTCTCCATTATTGGGCTTTGGAGCAGTTTGTGGGATTGGCGCATCATCTTGGCAGGGAGGAAGATGCGGAAAACTACAGCCGGATCGCGGCCGGGGTGAAGGAAGTGTGCAATAGCCGGCTATGGGACGGAAAGTGGTTTATCCGGGGGATCACGGCCAAAGGAAGGAAGATAGGCACCCAGGCGGACAAAGAGGGGAAGGTCCACTTAGAATCCAATGCGTGGGCCGTTTTATCCGGGGCGGCAGAGGAAGATAAGGCGGATCAGGCCCTTTTGGCAATTGATGAATATTTATATACCCCATGCGGACTATTGCTAAATACCCCCTCTTATACCAAAGCGGATGATGATATCGGGTTTGTCACCAGGGTGTACCCGGGAGTGAAGGAAAACGGGGCTGTCTTTTCTCATCCCAATCCCTGGGCATGGGCGGCGGCCTGTGTAAGAGGGAGGGGTGACCTTGCCATGAAGTTTTATGATGCCCTGTGCCCTTACTGGCAGAATGATTGGATCGAAGTCAGGGAGGCGGAACCCTATTCTTACTGTCAGTTTATCATGGGAAAGGATCACAGCGCTTTTGGCAGGGCAAGGCATCCTTTTATGACAGGTTCCGGCGGTTGGGTGTATTTTTCCGCAACCAGATATATGCTGGGGATCCGGCCGGATTATGAGGAGCTTGTGATTGACCCCTGTATCCCGCCGGAGTGGAAGGAGTTTTCGGTGGTCCGCATTTGGAGAGGGGCACAGTTTCAAATCAAAGTCACAAACCCGGAGGGGGTCATGAAAGGCATAAAGGAGCTTCGCTTAGACGGGGAGGTTACAGATAAAATCCCGCCTATGGAAAAAGGAAGCAGTCATATAGTGGAAATTGTGATGGGAACATGTTAAACTATGAAAAAGAGAAGGCAAGGAGGAAAAGCCATGATCAGGTTTGGAACCGGCGGCTGGCGCGCCATTATAGGGGATGAGTTTACAAAAGAAAATATCCAGATTTTATCCAGGGCCATCTGTGATAAAATGAAGGAAGAAAAGGTGGCAGAGGAAGGGATCGTGCTGGGGTATGACAGGCGTTTTTTGTCCAAGGAAGCAATGCAGTGGGCGGCGCAGGTCTTTGCGGCGGAAGGGATCAAAGCATACCTGATCAATAAATCCGCACCCACGCCGGTAGTCATGTTCTATGTGATGAAGCATAAATTCCACTACGGCATGATGGTGACGGCAAGCCATAACCCCGCTATCTATAACGGGATCAAAGTGTTTACTTATGGGGGCAGGGATGCGGATGAGGTGCAGACGGCACAGATCGAGGGATATATCAATGACGTGACGGATATCCCAGTGGATGATATGCCCTATAGCGAGGGGATCGCCAGCGGGATGATAGAGGAAATTTATCCTTTGAACGAATATTTAGACAGTATTATCGATGCCGTGGATATGGGCCAGATCAAAAAGAGCGGGCTCAGGGTGGGGCTTGATCCCATGTACGGGGTCAGCGATACTTCTTTAAAGACGATCCTTATGACCGCAAGGTGTGAGGTGGAGACCATTCACGAGCGGCATGACACGCTTTTTGGCGGGAAGCTGCCGGCGCCTACGGCACAGACCCTTCGGGCTTTGCAGAACCATGTACTGGACAAAAAATGCAACCTGGGGATCGCAACGGACGGGGATGCGGACCGGATCGGCGTGATCGACGATATGGGGAATTTCCTGCACCCCAATGATATTTTGGTGTTACTGTACTATTATCTGGTAAAATATAAGGGATGGCACGGGCCGGCGGTGCGGAATATCTGCACCACGCATCTGCTTGACCGGGTAGCGGAAAGCTTTGGGGAAAAATGCTATGAGGTTCCGGTAGGGTTTAAGCATATCTCGGCAAAAATGTTTGCCACGGACGCCATCATCGGCGGCGAGTCTTCCGGCGGCATGGCAGTGCGGGGGCACATCAAAGGAAAAGACGGTATTTATGCTTCGGCGCTTTTGGTGGAGATGATCGCGGTGACAGGGATGAAGCTTTCACAGATCATGGAGCTGATCCGCAGGGAATATGGCGGCATGGCCTTAGAGGAGCGGGATTACCGCTTTGACCAGAAGAAAAAGGAGGAGATCCGCAGGCTGCTTTTGGAGGAAAAGGAACTGCCGGTAATCCCCTACGAGGTGGCGGATGTGTCTTACCTGGACGGGCTTAAGATCTATTTAAGGGACGGAGGATGGATCTCCGTGCGCTTTTCCGGAACGGAACCGCTCCTTCGCATTTTCTGTGAGATGAAAGAGAAAAAAGACGCGGAGGAGTTTTGCAGGATTTTTGAGGAATATTTGGCTATATGAACATAAGCGCTAAAAAGAACAAGGGAACGGACGGCAAAAAGAAATCACTCAGATGGGGCATGGTAAGGATGCTTTTGTTTGGGTGGTTTTTCCCGTTATTGATGCTGATCCTTATTATGATCTTCCTTGTGGCGAATTATAACTATAAGCAGGTGGAGCGGTCCATATTATCTTCCCTTGACAAAGCGGCGGATATGATGCAGATGCAGCTGAGGGCCTGTGAGATTGCGTCAAAAAATGCCTCTTATATGGAAGTGATCGAGGAAAGCTATCTGAAGTACTGTCAGGATGGAAATCCGGACGGGCTGAAAAACAGCGTGGAGAAATATTTAAGACAGCAGTACAAGTTTGATGAAAACTGCAAAACGGCGGAAGTCGTCATGTTAGATAACCCGGGAACAAGTTATTACGCATTAAATAACCGGAACGACGGAACTTTTCAGGATGTCAAGTTTTTCCGTACCCACGCTATGGAGGAAATGTTAAAGGCGGCAGAAAACTTAGATACAGGAACGGCTCTTGTGGGGGTATCGGGCCGGGTTTACATGGTAAGGAACCTGGTGGATTCCAAATTCCGGCCCTATGCCGTGCTCTGCCTGGAGCTGGCCCTTGATTCCCTGATGGACGGTTATGCCGGGGTGTGGGGATATGAGGACGCCGGGCTGTACTGGAATGGGGAACTTCTGGTGGAAGGCGAAAGTGGGATGGCAAAGGAGCTGCCGGAGCATGTTGCAAAGCAGCTGGAAGATAAAAACGAAGGGTATGTTTACCGCATGGGAACTCATTCCTATGCTTATCGCCAATGCAGGATGTACGGGGGAACGCTGACAGCCGTCGTGTGGCTTAACAACAGGTCCACCCAGGCGGGAGTTTCCACGGTGTATTATGTGTTTTTGATCCTGCTCGTGTTTATGATACCGCTGATCCTGCAGACCATGCGTTTTTTCCACGAAAAAGTAACGGTGCCCCTTCGGGAACTGATAGACGCGGCGGATGCGGTGCGGGAAGGGAAGCTGGGGATACAGATAAAAAACCAGGAAGATAACGAAGAGTTTTACCGGGTGAAAGATTCCTTCAATCACATGTCCTGCCAGTTAAAGACACAGTTTGAGAAGATCTATCTGGAGGAGATCGCCTTAAGGGATGCCAGGATCATGGCGCTGCAGTCCCAGATCAATCCCCATTTTTTAAACAACACGCTGGAGATCATCAACTGGGAAGCAAGGCTTAACGGGAATTACAAAGTGTCCAGCATGATCGAGGCGCCTTCCACCATGTTGGGGGAGACCATGAACCGGAAGGAAGAGCAGTTTCACTCGGTGGCGGAGGAGATGGCCTATGCCGATGCGTACCTGTATATCATTTCACAGCGCTTTGGCGCTAAGTTCCAGTGCACCAAAAAGGTGGATGAGAGCCTTTTGGATGTCCGGGTACCCAGGCTGATCATTCAGCCTATCGTGGAAAATGCCGTGGAACACGGGGTGGACGTTACAAGGAACGGGCATTTGGAGATCAGGATCTTCGGGCAGGAAGGCGGGTATCTGCGCATTGAAGTGGAGGACAACGGACATTTGTCCAAAGAAGATAAGGAAAAGATAAACAGACTCTTATCCAAGGACAAGGAGACGTCCGGAGAAAAGCGGGTAAGCCTCGGGATCAGAAATGTTGACCAAAGGATCAAGATGATATACGGATATGATTGTGGATTGTATATAGACGGCGGTGAACAAGAAAATACAATCAGCACAATATTAATCAAAATAAAACCTCCAACAGGGCAAGAATAGGCAAAAAAGAACAATACCGGCAATTACCCTTTTGCTTTTTAAGTAGTATGATAAATACATAAAAGATACTTATTACAAAATAAGCGCCGGGTCAAACCGGAAGCGTTTAGAAAGCGAAAGGGAGGATAAATAAATGAGAAAACGATTCATAGCGGCAATGCTTGCAGGTACCATGATATTGTCTCTGACAGCGTGCGGGAAGGGCGCCGGTTCCGGAAAAGGGCAGGTGGAGCTGACGGTGACGACTACATTCGCCGGTGAGGACACCAACGCACAGAATTATAAGGATGCGTATCAGGCATGGGAAAAGGAGACCGGGAATAAAGTGGTCGACACTTCCGCATCCTCGGATGAGACCTTTAAGGCAAGGATCAGCACGGATTTTGAAACCGGGTCGGAACCGGATGTACTGTTTTTCTTTAACGGAGCGGACGCTAACAGCTTTATCGAAGCGGGCAAAGTGGTATCCATTGACGAGATCCGAAAAGAGTATCCGGAATATGCGGACAACATGAACGACGATCTGATCGCTCCTTCCTTAGTGGATGGGAAAAAATACGCCATACCGGTAAACGGCTATTGGGAAGCCATGTTCGTGAATACGGAAATCTTAGATGCGGCAGGGGGATCCATGCCGGATGGCAGTTATACCATGGACCAGTTTAAAGCGGACTGTGAGAAGATCAAGGCAGCAGGGTATGCCCCCATTGCGGCGGCACTTGGAAATATCCCTCATTACTGGTGGGAATTTGCAATCTTTAACAACCAGTCTCCGGCAACGCATCTTGAGATTCCGGCAAGCGTGGATGACGCTAACGGTAAGGCTTGGACGGCAGGCATGAACGATATCAAGGAATTGTACGAATTGGGTTACTTCCCGGACAATACCCTTTCCGCAACGGATGACGAGACCTTTGCCATGTTTACGGAAGGAAAAGCGGCATTTTTGATCGACGGGTCCTGGAAGGTAGGCGGTATTGTGGGCGCATGCCAGTCTGACCCGGAAGATGCTTCCACGTTAGATGAAGCAAAGCTGGATCGGTTTGACGTGACTTATGTGCCCGGTAAGGGAGACAGGAAAGCAACGGATTTGGTAGGCGGTATCTCCATGGGGTATTATATCACGAAAAAGGCATGGGATGATCCGGCTAAGCGCGCGGCGGCAGTGAGCTTTGTGGAATATATGACTTCTGACAGTGTGATACCTGCTTTTTGTGAACATGCGGCGTCCGCACTTAAAAATGCGCCGGAAGTAGACGAATCCAAGTTCAACTCGCTGCAGATCAAGTCCATGAGCATGATGGCAGGGACCACATCTTTGACCGGAGCGGTACAGGATCTGTTTCAGGGAGACTGCCGGGTATCTACCTTTGACGGTATGCCGGAGATTGTGACCGGTAAGGTTTTGGCGGAAGATGCGGTAGCGGAAGGGCTTGCGGCTTATCATAATCAGTAAAACAACGGGGAATTAAGGGGCGGGGTAACCCGCCCTCTTTTGCAAAGGAAGTTTGGGAGGTGCTTATGGGAGCAAATATTTACCGGAATAAAAAGCCGGCGCTGGTGTTTTTGGTTCCTGGGTTTTTGTTTATGGCGGTATATCTCTATTATCCTTTTTTTAAAAATATTTTAAACAGCTTTATGGAGATCAAACAGCTTGGCAGTTCGGGAACGGGTTTTAATACGCCCTGGTATCACAATTACCGGGAAATGCTTCATGACGAATATGTGTGGGTTTTCATTAAAAATACACTTCTTATGATGGCAGCCACGCTGGCAGGGCAGGTGGGGATCGCCATCGTGCTGGCGCTTATGGTGGACAATATCGGCAGGGGAAAACAGTTTTTTAAGACGGTGTTTTTCTTTCCCATCGTGATTTCGGCAACTGCGCTGGGGCTTTTGTTTAACCTGCTGTTTTTGTATGACAAAGGTATGATCAATCAGGTGCTGGAGGCATTAGGCAGAAAGGAACTGATCGACTGGAAGGCGGAGGGGATCGCGCTGCCTACCATGATGCTGCCGGTAATGTGGCAGTATGTAGGATTTTATTTTGTCATTCTGGTGACAGGGCTTAACAATATTTCCGATGAACTGTACGAAGCGGCAAAGATCGACGGGGCTTCCACGATGCAGCGGATACGCTATCTCTCCCTTCCTCTTTTGCACAATGTGATCTGTACATGCAGCGTTTTGGCGGTCACCGGCGCTCTTAAGGTATTTGACCTTCCATGGACCATGTTCCCCAAAGGGATGCCTTTAAAATCCACATTCCTGACGGGTACTTATATGTATTACCATACCATGGAAACAAAAAATGTAGACTACGGGTCGGCGCTGGCCGTTTTGATCGTGGTGCTTGGTATCGTATTGTCTAAGGTGGTCAACACCATATTCAGGGAAAAGGATTATTAAGGGGGGATAACATGGCGAAGATAAAAAAGAACCCGGTTGGGAAGGCTGTGGTGTACCTGATTTTGGTCATCTGGTCACTGACTACGATCTACCCTATCCTATGGGTGGTGCAAAATTCATTTAAAGCAAAAGATAAGATCCTTGCGGATTCCTTTTCTCTGCCGGTGGGGGGATTGTTCACGATGGCAAATTACAGGAAAGCTTTTAACAACCTGAATATTTTAGGTTCCTATAAGAACAGTATATTTATTTCCATGATGGTGGCGGCTTTGGTGGTCCTTATTGCGGGGATGGGCGCCTGTGCGCTTTCCAGATATCATTTTTTCGGTTCCGGGCTTTTATATTCCCTTGTCATTGCGGGGATGATGTTCCCTGCTTTTGCAACGATCATTCCTGTGTTTGCCATGGAATTTTCATGGGGGATCGCAAGCACGGGAAGCTGGTTTTTGACCATGCTTTCAGTCATCCTTCCCCAGACGGCGGGAAATCTTTCTTTTGCCATGGTGGTGCTTGTGGGGTACATGAAGGGGCTTCCCGTGGAACTGGAGGAGGCGGCGTACATGGAAGGGTGCAATGCGTTCCAGATCTATTTTAAAGTGGTGCTTCCTTTAACAAAGCCTTCTTTTGCGACGGTGGCGATCTTTTCGTTCCTGTGGAGTTATAACGACCTATTTACCCAGTCGTTTTTTATGAGAAGGCCGGATATGTATGGGATCACCATGCTCTTAAATCAGCTGACCGCTAAGGAGGGCACCAATTATGGCTTGATGGCGGCAGCGGTAACACTGGTAATTGTACCCGTGATTGTTGTATACTGTTTCTTGCAAAAGTATATCATCAAAGGGATGATCGCTGGCGCCGTAAAGGGCTGAGCGCAAAGGACGCGGGCAGAAATGAGGGTAAAATGTACAAGGTTGCAATTATTGACGACGAACCATTGATCGTGGAGGGGCTGGCAAGGACAATGGCCTGGGATAAATGGAATTGCCAGGTGGCGGGAACTGCTTATGATGGCAGGGAAGGCATGGAGATGATCCGTAAAGAAAGCCCCGATATTATCATTTCGGATATCCATATGCCGGAGCTTGACGGCCTTCGGATGATCGCCGGGCTAAAGTCGGAATTTCAGGATATGCAGATCATCATTTTGACAGGCTATCGGGAATTTGAATATGCAAGGCAGGCCATCGCCCTTGGAGTGTTGCGCTTTTTATTAAAACCTTCTAAGATGGGCGAACTGGAAGAGGCAGTGGAAGCGGCCACAAAGCGGCTATTCCAGTTGGGCATAACATATGAAGAGGCGGATGGCGCAAAAACTTCCGGTGAAGGCGGGGCAGAGGAGCTGGATAATCATGAGGCAAACAGCTTTATCGTGAGCAATGCGCTGGAATATATCAGGGAACATTCGGCGGAGCGGCTGCGCCTTGGGGATGTGGCAGAATAGGTATATGTCAGCCAGTGGCATCTATCGAAGCTGATCGGAAAGCATACCGGAAAGACATTTTCGGATATTTTAAATGGCGCAAGGATGGATAAGTCCAAGGAGCTGTTAAAGAACCCGGCGCTGCGCATCTGTGACGTGGCGGAAATGGTAGGGTTTCAGGATCTGGCACATTTTTCCAGGGTGTTTAAGAAGATGGAAGGGATATCCGCCAACGAGTATCGGAATACACACTAATGTAGGATATAAGGGGAGTTTTAAGGATGAAAAGTGCAGGTGATATGCCTGCATTTTTTAAGTTGTAGGATAGGGAATGCTGTGCTATATTAACTATAGAGAAGTTTATGGACGAAAGAAAGGGATGGGGTAGATATGATAGCGGACAGATTGGAAAACATTGGTTGTTACAGGACTTTAAGCAGTAATTTTGAGGCGGCTGTGGCTTTTCTGGAAAAGACGGATCTGGACTTGCTTCCGGTTGGACAGTTTGAAGTCAAAGGAAAAGACGTATATGGGTTTGTGGTTGACAGGACCCTGGAAGAAGAGCCCAGGCAGTGGGAGATCCACAAAAAATATGCGGATATCCAGTTAGTCTTAGAGGGGAATGAGCGGATCGGATGGTGTGTCCTTGATGAAGATTTTCCCTCCTATGATGAGGACAAGGACGTTGCGTTTTCGGAAGATATCACGGGAAGGGATTTTACGCTTGGCAGAAATGAGTTTATAATCTTTTTCCCGCAGGATGTGCACCTGCCTAACGGACCGGCAGGGGGAAGATCCCGTGCCCGGAAAGTGATTTTGAAGGTTAAGATGGTATAATGGGATAATGGCAATAAAAGGACACCTATGGCCGCAGATACGGTTTGGGTGTCCTTTTTAACTGTCATGTATTTACTTTGTTTCATTCAGGTAAAGCTGTACTCTGTTTTGTACGATGGACGCCACATCCTCCGGGCTTTTATGTCCTTCAAAGTATCCGGCTGCCTCTTCCAGGATGATGTTTAGTATCTCCGGGGCCATCTGGGCCCCGCTTTGGGTGGTCTCGATCATTTCCCGCACCCGGTCCACCTGTTCTTTTGTGGCGGCATAAACGTCTACGGTAAATTGTTCACCGCCCATGGAGCTTGACCAGGTGATCTTGGAAATCTCGATCTGGCTGCCGTCGGTGTCTTTTATGTACCGGGGCTGCATTTCATTTGTAAGCAGGTTTTCAAGGGCGGATTTCAGGATGGGGAAACCGCCGTTAGGGGATTCTAAGTTTTCCTGCTGCTCTTTTGAGATGTTAAAGCGGATAAATTCCCATACCCCTTCCTTATGCCGGGAACCGGAGCTCATGGCGGCGGTAGTTCCGTTGGGGCGGAAGGTCAGCCCGCTTTCCCCGAAGGTAGGATAGCCGATCAGGTTTACCGGTCCGCCGAACATGTATTCAAACATCTGGTATTGGGTGACGGACGTCAGGTTGTTGTTATATAGCAGTGTGCGGCCGTTTCTTAGGTCGTCCAGTGTGGAATCCTCACTTGCCTGGGCAGGGAAACGGTTGGCAAATGTAAGGATTTTTTTAAATTCATCCCCGGTGAAAGAGCATTTGCCTTCTTCCATGTCCACAAACAGATCCTGGTTCATGGTGCACATGATCCGCAGGATTTCCGATTTGTCTGCCTCGGGAAGCAGCTTTACCCCGCTTTCTTTAGCGTCAAGAAGATCCATGACGTCTTCCGTGGTCCAGGTTTTTCCGTCGCCAATTTCGGAAATTTTTCCCACCAGCACGTCCACGCCATAGTAGGGCATGATGGCATATAATTTTCCTTCTCTTTCATAGGTTTTTAAGGCGCTTTCCACGTAATCTTCCCGCATAATGGTTTCGTCTGCGTCAAAATATGGGTTCAAATCCTCGATGGCGCCTGTGGAGATCAGCGTTTCCAAGGATAAAGGACAATAGGTCAGGTCAATGATATCCGGGAACTGGCCGCTTTGGAGTTCTTTGGCAAAGTTTTCCGCTTTTTCGGAAATTTCCATGGAAGCATCCCCGTATTCTTTTATGACGATCTGATATTTTTCACTTTGGCGGTTAAAGGCCGTGATATCCCGTTCCACAAAAAAGGAAGGGTAGTAAGTGCCATAGGTCAGTATGATCTTTTCGGCCACTTCGGATTGATCCTTTAAGGTAAGTACCACGAGTTCGGTTTTTCCGTCGGAGCTCATAAGATTTGTGGTCAGTGCGGCAATCCGCCCGTCGGGTAAAATAGACACCGAAGCCAGGTTGGTGGAATTTACGTCATAATCTGTCCAGCGCAGGATTTCTTCCGGCTTTTCATCGGACAGGTCGCAGGACAGGAGAACGCCGTTTTCCGTGTATAATAAGTCTGTATCTTTCCCGCCCTGATAAGTTCCGTAGTCAAAGGTAATGGAGCTGTTTACCGGCTTTAATGCCCGTTCTCCGGGGAGGACTTCATTAAGCACAAACCGCTGGCCGTCATAGTAGGCAGCCGCTATCGTTCCGTTCTTCATCCGGAAAAAACTGTTTAAGTACTGTCCGGCGTCAATCTGGCTGTACAGGCTGCCATCGGGTTTTAATATGAAGATTTCAAGCCCTGTGCAGGCATAATAATTTCCGTCGGCGTCTGTCTGGACATCGGAAATAGATAAGTCAGGACGCTGCAGAAAAACCTCGCTCACGTCTACGGAGGATAATTCTTTGCCATCCCCATCCAGCTTTTTGATCAGCACTTCGTCTGCCTGGGCGGCATCTGCGTCCTGATAGCCGATTACGCTGACTAACAGGTTTCCTTCCCCATCCTCGTTTAAGCTGGTAAGATACTGATGCTCTCCCAGTTCTACCGGCAGTTCCTTAGTCTCTTTGCTGTCAATATCCATGGAAATAAGGAGGTTCTTTGAGCCGGTATATTCCAGGTAAAAGATCGTTTGGCCGTTTCCGATCACGGCTTTTCCAACCTGGGAACCGGCTTTTCCCAGAGGATGATAGCTTGCGGTATAAACAAATTCTTTCTTTGCAGGTTCCGTTTCCTTTGGCGGCTCTTCATTTTGGGTTTCTTTTCCGCATCCGCCAAAAATAAATGCCGCTAAAAACACAGTTATCATGTAATAAATAAGTTTCTTTTTCATGCTTGCCTCCTTTTTTTGGGGTATAGGCAAACTATAGCATATTCTTGTGCCGGGAACAACGATAATCATTAGGGCTTTGGCCGGTTATTTTTTTAAAGACGGTAAAAAAGTAGCTGGCATTGGTAAAACCTACCGATTCTGCAATTTTAGAGGCTTTTAAAGATGTTGTGCCTAAAAGGCGGATCGCCTCTGAAATACGGATTCCATTGATGTAATCGTTAAAATATTCTCCGGTAGCGATTGTAAACTCCCTTCCCAGATAGGCCGGGTTGACCTGCATGCTGGCGGCAAGTGTTTTTAGGGATAAATTCGAGTCGGTATAATTTTCACGGGCCATTTTCAGAACCTTTTGGACAAGAAGAGGATATTCTGCCTCCGCAAAAGTTTTTAAAGGCTTTTCCGCCGGCTTTTTCTCTATTTTTGCTAAACAGTCGCTGTAAGAAAGGTGGAGATCCCGGATATGGAACACTTCCCTTCCCAGTGCGCAAAAAACGGGCCGGCCCAATTTGTCTGCCAGAACCTGTGAACAGGATGTCATGAGATCCTGAAAATTTGTTTCCGGACACTGCGTTTTATTTTGAAAGATCACGGCTAAATCCTGCCCGTTGCTGGATATAACGTAACAGGAACAGAAAGTGGAAAGGGTCTTCTGGCAAAGGTCCATGGAATGTAACAGTGAGGATGGGTCTCTGTTTTTGTCAGAAAAAATGGTGAAAACGCCTGCATACATACTGCCGTTTTTTAAGACAATGTCAATGGCGGCGCTTTTTTTCTGAAATTCCAGAATGTCAATTTGATTGTTTAGTAAACGCAGCAGCATATCATTTTGCAGAGCGGGAAGGCTTTCGTTAAAGATCTGCCGGCGTACCCTGAGGTTGTCCAGAAGCTTTATACAGGAACTAACGGCGTTTTCCAGTTCATTTTGGTCTATGGGCTTTAACAGATAATCCACAGCGCCCAGCTGCAGTGCCCTCTGCACATACTTGAAGTCATTATAGCCGGTAAGGATGATGAACTTTGGCACGGATTCCAGACGGGAACAAAGCTCGATCAATTCCAGCCCGTTCATAGTGGGCATAGTGATATCTAACAGCACTAGGTCCGGATGCCCGGATTGGATGAGAGAATAGGCTTTTGTGCCGTCTTCCACCGCGCCAATGATCTCAATGCCGTATATCTCCCATTCAATGATGTGCTTAAGGCCGGAACGGATATGTGGTTCGTCATCTACGATAAGAAGTTTATACATAGGATTCTAACTCCTTTTTTGAGCAGGAAGTGTGATAGTGACTGTTGTACCGCTTTCATTACTGTCTATATGGAGCCCATACCGGGGCCCGTACAAAAGAGTAATACGGGAATGGATGTTGCGCAGGGCTACACCGAATTCCTGATAGGAAGCAATCCCCCAAACGTGTTCGTTCAGCCGTTTTAAGGTGTCTGGCCGGATACCGGGGCCATTGTCGTAAACGCGGATAGTAAGGACATCATTTTCAATAGAAAAAGAAATCGTGACTACCAGGGTTCCGGAATCAACAGGCCAGTAGGAAAGCGCATTTTCTACAACCGGCTGCAAAGTAAATCTTGGGATGCCCAGATTATAGATGTTTGCGGGAAAATCAATGTTTACAGATAACTGGTCCAAAAACCGGAATTTCTGCAGGTCCAGATAGGACGTGATATATTCCATTTCATCTGCCATATCAATAATATCAGAATCAAACTGAACCATGCACTGAAAAAGATTACCAAATTTCTTTAACATTTCCGCTATCTCATAATTACCGTTTTCTAAGGCATACATGCGGATGCTCTCTAGTGTGTTTGCTAGAAAATGAGGATTGATCTGAGCCTGGAGGGCATAGAGCTCTGCCGTGCGCCGCCTTGTTTCCGCTGCATAGCTTTTTTGGATATAGGCATCTAATGTTTCGCACATGGTGTTAAAAGCATGGCTTAGATAACCGATTTCATCCTGGCTTTTCACCGGAAGCCTGATGTCAAAATTTCCGCTGCTGATATCAAGCATAGCATTGCCAAGCTGTTGGAATTTATTTGCATAGTATTTGTGCAGTAAGGTGATGATGAAGACCATACACAAAATGCAGATTAAAGTTATGGCAGCCATCTGCAGCAGGACTGTATTTATTTTTTCCTGCAAAATTGCATCCGATACGGAGCCTATCACGTGGATGTCAGAAATCCCAAGAGATTTATTTAAAAGAATGCTGCTTTCCTCAAAAGACAGCCCGGCAAAATCCAGGTTTAAAACAGAAGGGTCATTACTGTAAACAATCTGGTTTTGTGCATTTACAATATAATAGGAGCCATTTGAAATGATCCCAATTTTATTGATAGTATCAAAGAAGCTGTCCGGCGAAAAGTTGACCATCAGGTAACCGGTGGCTATTTTTTTGGCCGGCCAGGTAGTATCGTATATTTTGGCTATAAAGCTTATGGTTTCCGGTGATGAGCTTTTGGAATTCAGGGTCAGATAAGATGGATCACTGTCATAGATCATGGTGATCATATCGTCTGACTTTGAAAATTCTTTAATATAAGGAAGACTGTTAAAGTCATAGCTCACGGAAACTGTTCTTCCCACACCGGAAGAGTGGGAAAATGCATGCTCGCTGTCTGCGGTAAACAGTATGGCATCGCAGATGGTGTCGTCAGAATAAATAAGGGCAGTCAGATAATCAATGATCTTGTTCAGATTTTCTGATTCGTAAATTTCAGAAGGATTCTGACGGGTTGTGGATATCATATATGCAATATAATGGGAACTGTGGAGAAGGTTCCGCTGGTTGTATATATTATTGTACTTGTCTTTTGTAAAATCATATATTTTTTCGGATGCTTCCCTGATCAGGAGAAGATCTTTTTCTTTCATGCTGCCTGAAAACTGCTGCAACACAAAAATAGTAGATAAAGTGGAGATGGTAACAATGACAACGGTGGTCAGTAAGGTGATTTTGGAAAATATTCCTATGTTTCGAAGCTTTTTTGTTGTTTTCATATTTAAATATCTCCCGAAGTATGCTGGAATAGGAATGATATGTGTGTTTCTTTGTAACATTTTAATATAACGAATGCTTGCAGGCAATGAAAACTATAATTTTTGAACAATATATGCAATTTGTGAAATTGAAATGTAAAGCTGCCTTAAATATAATAAGGATAACCAAGAGATTTGATTCATTTAGCAAAGGAGAAAAGGGGTATGAAAAGAAGAGGGGTTATGGCTTTGGTATTGGCCGGATGTATGGCAGTGGCGCTGTCTGCGGGATGTGGAAAAAAGGAAGGCGCCTTGGGCGGCGAAGTGGCAGAGTCCGGCGAGGAAATTGTGATCGAGTTCGGTGTGTATGAGACCGATAACCTGACTGCCGAAATCTGGCAGAGCATGATCGATGCTTACGAGACAGAAAATCCGGGGGTTAAAATTAAAAAGGTCTTAGAAGCCGGGGGAAGTGATGATCAGACATTTTGGAAAACCATGTTAAGCAGCGGCAGCCTTCCGGATGTGCTTATGCAGACAGAAGGATTAGAGACGATTGAGGGAGTATTTGCCGAAGTTCCTCAGGAACTGCTGAACCTTTATGAAGATGCAGCGCTTTGTGAGTATAACGGAAAATATATAACCATTCCGATGGTCAAGCAATACCGCATGCAGTGTTATTATCATAAAGATGTATTTGAAGAGCTAAGCCTTCAAGAACCGGAAACCTGGGAGGATTTCCTGTATATTTGTGAAACGATCAAAGAGGCAGGCAAAGTTCCGCTGATGTGCGGCGGCACCGGTGATGTATGGGCCACAGGGGAACCCTATTGGATCTGTGTTGGCAACGGTGCGCTTCTTTCAGAATATCCGGAGTTCAACAAGCAATTGGAAGAAGGCACGGTTCAATTTAATAATCCGGTAACCGTTGAAGTGCTGACGGCATGGCAGGATATGGTCAATAAAGGCTACTATTATAAAGGGGCAATGTCACTTGGCTACCCCCAGGCGGCAGAAGAATTTCAGAAGGGAACCTCGGTCATGATGATGGATGGTTCCTGGGTGGCAGCCGCTATGGACGCTGAGGGGAAGGATAATATTGGAGTATTTGCCGTTCCGCTGATGGACGGAAGTAAAACTTACACGGCAAACTACATTTACTGGGGCGTTTCAGAGACAAGCGAGCATAAAGATATTGCTTTTGATTTCATCCGATACATTTGTGAAGAAAATCCGGAAATTTACAGAGCTTATCTTAAGGCTGACGGACTGTATTCTTCCACAAAAACCGCAGTCACCTATGAGCAGGGGCCGCTTATGACTAAATTTATGGAAAATATCAGCGGCTGGGAGCCGGTTACGGAAATTTTCTATGCGGTAGGTGAATATGCTATGCCAAGCGGTGTTGCTTCATTTGTTTGTAAATCTTTCCAGAATATCTTTAACGGTGCGGATGTTTCGTCGGAAACAGTGTCTTGGGATGCGGAATATCAAAGGCTTTTGGAAGCACAGTGACAGGGGGATTTAAAATGATGGGAAAGAAAAAGAAAGGGATTTCTTTTGGGTTTGCATTGCCTGCGTTTGTTATCTATACAGGGCTTTTGGTGATCCCGATCATGATGGCATTTTATTTCAGCCTGACAAAGTGGAACGGTTTTGGAAAAATGGAGTTTGTCGGGATAAAAAATTATGTCAATGCGTTTCGGGATAGCAGGATCTTTCATGCGGTGGAAAATACGCTAGTCATTTCTATTGCAACTGTTGGATTTGTCAATGTGTTTGGATTGTTTTTGGCCATACAGGTAAACAAGCTGTCATTGAGGAATAATTTTTTCCGGGTCATATTTTTTATCCCATTCGTTTTAAGCTCTGTTGCGGTATCGTTTGTATGGAAAAGTATCCTTTCTTATACCGGGCTGCTTAATGGGATATTGGAGGCGGTGGGAGGCAGTGAGTGGATAGGAAACTGGCTCGGAAAAAGGGAAAGCGCTATCGTCTGTATCATCATTGTGGAAATATGGAGGATCCTGGGATATCACATGATGCTGTATCTGGCGGCATTGCAGACGGTTCCGGAAGAATTATACGAGGCGTGTACGGTAGATGGCGGGAATGCATGGAAAAAATTCCGGAATGTCACATTGCCGCTGATCATACCGGGAATGTCGGTGAGCGTTCTGATGAGCATTATTAACGAACTACGCGTTTATGACACGGTAAAGATTTTAACGGACGGAGGACCGGGATATGATACGGAGACCATCGTGTACAACATCATTGCACAGGGGTTTACCAATAATATGGTAGGATATTCCTCGGCCATATCGGTGGTTTTGTTTATTGTGATCGGGTCGGTCTCCGTATTTATCATGTATGCCATGAGAAAGAAGGAGGTAGAGATGTGATGCGGTCATTTAAGAGAAAGAGACAGGTGTTTTATACATTGCAGACACTGATCCTGTCAGTTGTGGGCATATTTATCGCACTGCCAATCTACCTTACCGTGATAAATACATTTAAACCATCTAATGATATCATTGGTGATCCACTGGGCCTGCCCATACCGCCTGTTATGGATAATATCGTGGTCATTATAGAAAACCCCTATGCAAACATCGTCAAAATGTACGGAAATACGATTTTTTTGATGGTGACAGGTACTTTTTTTACTATGGTTCTATCTGCTATGGCGGCCTATTATCTGGCACGGAAAAAGGGCAGACTTGGGGAGGTTATGAAGATTTATTTTCTGGCAGGGATCATGGTTCCATATGTTATTGTATATTTACCGCTGTGCATCCTGCTGAAAAAAGCCGGGATCCCGCTTAATGTGTTTTCACTGATTCTGGTGATGGTTTCTTCCAGCATATCCTTTTCCGTTTTTATGTATACGAATTACATTACCACGCTGCCAAAAGAGCTGGAGGAATCGGCCGCAATCGATGGGGCAACGAAAACGCAGACGTTCTGGAAAATTTTATTTCCTATTTTGAGGCCATGTACCGCAGCCGTTATGATATTTGTGGGTATGGGGTTTTGGAATGACTTCCAGACCCCGCTGCTGATGGGCCAGATACAGACCATCACGGTAGGCATTTACTCTGCGGTGGGTAAGTATTCGGCAGACTGGGGAATCGTATTTGCATATGTCTTTTTTGCGACGGTGCCGGTAGTCATTGCGTATCTGTGCGCTCAGAAAAGCTTTGTCAGCGGATTGACGGTAGGAGCAATCAAGGGCTAGCGGATAGGAAGGAGAGCTGAGATGATAGAAAAACTGGAACCTTTTGCAACCGGCTATATCAACTGTCGGGATGATAATGTCAGTATGAAGATAGCCAGCGGGATTTATGGATTTTGTAAGGATCTTCCGCTGACGATAGATCCTGAAATCGGGCTGGCAGCTATTGACTGCTCAAAGGATGGGGCGGAAGAAAATCTGGGTGTTTTTTTTAACTTTGGAAACGGGATCGTATATCATGGGGAGCGTTTGGATAAAAAGGCGTTAGAGTATCCGGAGTGTGCGGAAAAGTTACAACTGTACAAACAATATTTTGAAAATCTGGACACGATGAAACTTGTAAAAGCAGAGTTTTCGGAAAGGGAAAAGGCGCTCTTTGATAATCATACCTTTTGGGCCGGAGATTGGGGCGGACATGGGAACCCTGATTATGATATGCTGCTCCGGCTGGGAACTAAGGGGCTTCGGGAAAAAATGGAACACTATCGCAAAATGCATCCGGAATCGCCGGACTGGTATGATGCATGTCTTTTGGTTCTGGATGGGATAGATCTTCTTGCGCGCCGCTTTATGGAATTGGCGGACCGGCTGGCTTATCAGGATGAGAAAAACAGGGAGATATATAAAAAGATTTCACGGGCGCTTAAAACCGTTCCCCAGAATCCGCCTTATGATTTTATGTCAGCCTGCCAAATGTTTTATCTGGTGTTTACGCTGGATGGGAATGATTCTCCGGGGTGGTTTGACCAGTATATGATCCAATATTATAACAGGACACAAAAAGAGGAGGCGGTAAGGATCTTAGAAGGCTTGTGGCAGGGATTTTATAAAAACCGCTCCTGGAATCTGTGTATCAGTGGCAGTGATGAGGAGTGGAATGACAGGACAAATGCCTTAAGCTATGAGATTTTAGACGTGGCGGCCAAATATAAATATCATACGCCGAACCTTACCATGAGGTGCCACAGGAATACGCCGCCGGAGCTGATGGAAAAAGCGGTTTCCGTTTTGCGGACAGGGATTGGGATGCCTGTGCTTTATAATGATGAAGTGGTATGCCCGGCGTTGGAAGAGATTGGAATTGTGCCCCAGGATTCCCATATGTATGCGATGAACGGATGCAATCAGTTTGAGATACAGGGAAAGTCCCATATGGGGCTGGAGGATGGGGAAGTATGCCTGCTGAAGTGTCTGGAGTATGCTCTGTTTAACGGAAGATGTCTGATCACGGAAAAAAGGCTGGGGCTGGAAACCGGTGAGGGGGCGGCCTTCCAAACATTTGCCGAGCTGTTGGCGGCATATAAAAAGCAGGTAGAATATGTGGTGGAGATAACGGTAAGGATTGCGGGCCGTATGCAGAAAGTGATCGCACAACATGCTCCTAATCCGCTGCGTTCCTGTCTGATTCAAGGATGCATAGAGTCCGGGCGTGATTATAGAGCGGGAGGACCTCTTTATAACCATGGGCAGATTTTGACGGAGGGGCTGGCAGATACTATAGATTCCCTGTTTTCTATCAAGCATTTTGTGTTTGACACAGGGGAATATGAAATGAGAGAAGTGCTTGATGCGCTGGAAAAGGATTTTTGCGGATATGAAGAAATGTATTGGAAATTCAGGAATTTTCCATGCAAGTTTGGCAATGACTGCGAGGAAGTAGACAGGCTTGGCGGTGAAATATTGAGGCATTACTTTGGAGAACTCTTAAAATACCATACCTGCCGGGGCGGCAAGGATGGTATTTATGGCGGAGGCTTAAGTACGTTTAACAGAACCGGAAAATATGGAGCGGCCTGCGGGGCTTCCGCAAATGGGCGGCATAGTGGTGATGGCAATCTTGCCGACAGCATTGGCGCCTCGCCGGGAATGGATGTGAGCGGACCCACTGCCCTTATAAGATCAGTGCTCCATTACGACCAGAAGCTGGCAAAAAGCGGGTTTGTGCTGCAATTAAAATTTGACCAAACAATGTTTGCGGAAGAAAACGGAAGGAAGGCTTTTATTGCACTTGTGAAAACCTACTTTATGCATGGCGGACAGCAAATAACGGTAAATGTGCTGAATCAGCATGATCTGCTGGATGCGGTGGAGCATCCGGACAGGCATCTTAATCTGATCGTGCGCATAGGCGGATACAGTGATTATTTTGTAAATTTGCCCGGGGAACTGCAGCAGAACGTGATAGCAAGAAGCGTTCAGCGGCTATGATGCTGTAAATGTTACATGGAAAGGATTCCGATTGATGAGCAGAGGGAACGTGTTTCAGATCCAAAGATATTGTATCAATGACGGGCCGGGCATCCGCACCTGCGTTTTTTTGAAAGGCTGCCCGTTGGATTGTATCTGGTGCCACAATCCGGAAGCAAAAAGGAGGGATCCGCAGGTCTTATGCAGGCTGGCAAAGTGTCATGGCTGTGGCGATTGTGCAAGGATCTGCCTTCACAATTGCCATAAATTTGAAGAGGGGAAACATGTTTTGGACTTTTCGGATTGTGTGCTGTGTGGGAACTGTATATCGGCATGTCAAGCGGGGGCATTGGAAATCGTAGGATACGAATGTACGGCGGAAGAGGTAGTCGAAGCGGTAAGGAAAGACAAAATTTTTTATGATACATCCGGTGGCGGCGTGACGATATCAGGCGGGGAGCCGCTTATGCAGCCGGATTTTTTGATTGCAATTTTACAAAAGTCTAAGAAATATGGGATACACACGGCAGTAGAAACCTGCGGATTTGCAGAGCGGCAGATCATGGAAGACGTTTTGGAATATACAGATCTGTTTTTGTATGATTATAAAGAAACGGATCGGGAACTGCATTATAAGTACACAGGAGTCTATCCGGAAAGGATCCTGGAGAATCTGGAATTTTTGTATGTAAAGAAGAAGGATGTCATCCTAAGGTGCCCTATGATACCCGGATATAATGACAGGGAAGATCACTTTAAGGCTATTGCGGCGCTTTTGGACCGGTATGGTAATATCAAAGGAGTGGATCTGGAGCCTTATCATAATCTTGGGGAAGTAAAATGGGAAGGGCTGGGGTTAGGCAGGAAGAATAAATTTTCAGTACCCGAGCCGGATGTGGTAGAAAGATGGAAAAGCAAAATATAAAAGACCTCAAATACAAATGTCCTGCTTATTACAATTCCCTGGGAGCTGAGAAAAAATTAAAAACTACTCCCTGCTCTGAATATGCTTTAAATGCCCTTGCTATTGATGAACCATTAGAATATGCTCGTCTTTACCTTGAGGGCAATATGCAGATGTGGGTAGATGCAGAGGATTCTCTGGAATTATGGTAATAGACAAGACTTTAGGGATAGCACCCTATTTGTTAGATAGACTGGAGATTAATCAAAAAACTTTCCCTGAAAAAAATTCTTATTACCCAACGGTTTTGCTGTAAGCCTAAATAGAACACATCCGTCTGGACACATAATAACTTTACTAAATTTACTATCACCACCTATATTTTCCAAATTGCCGCCACTTCTGACAGCTTCCATAATTGGATACATCATCATCATTACTTTGGAACATATACCCAGTCCCTGTGAATTTACAGGACATCCATAGGCGCAAGTATATTTATCTCCGACTTCCTCTCCATTTCGGCAAAATCTTTCTGTTTTTTCATTATCTTTATTAAAACCTATTACTTCAATTTCCCATACATATTCCTCGTCATACCATTTTTTCATAATAATTTCCTCCGTTGAAATTTACATTTATATTTTCAAGAATATACAAAACATGTTCTTTTATAAGACATTAATCTTTTAGGAAATATCAAATCTCATAATAGCTAAAAAGCAATCATAAAAAAATCTGCTTGCGATATATCTTTCACTGTTATTTGTTTATGATCTATAAACGGTTGAATAATCTTTACCTTTTAATCTATCAACCAATACTTTGAACCGTCTTTGGCACGCTCCATAAATCCATACATAATTAAATAGCGTCTAAGCGTCATGTAATCTTCATAAATCGGTTTTAAAATTTGATTTATTTCTTTTTCGCTATATGTTTTACCCTTTTCAAATTGCTCTGCTATTTTAGTGAGAATAACCACTTTATTCTTTTCTTTTGTTGAAAACGTTTTTAAAACAAGAGGATCAAAACTACTAAAAAAGTTTTCTAATATACGCTGTCTCTCCGGCTCGGTAATTAAACAGCGGTCATCAACATAGCCGGCATGGTTGTGAATTGGCATAATTGCATTTTCGGAAACTTCTTTTAATCCTAATGATTGTTCATATATAGCCAAGTAATATTTTGCTTGCTTTGCCTTCTCACGAAATGTAAAGCGATGCCGACGAATCGTAGCTTCCGTAACACCCAATTTGCTTGCCATTTCTTTATCCGATATACCGGATGCAAAAAGCAAAATTAAATCTTTTTGATTTTGTGTCAGCGTATTATATTTTGTGTCAGCAGAAATTAATTGCGACAAATTACTGCCGTGTGCCATTTCAATATGTCTTGAAACAGCATGTTCAGCCGTATAAAAATTATTGCTGATTGAATAAATTTGTTCCACTTCAAAATTCTGCGCACAGTAGTTACATCTATAAATATCATGCTCTTTATCATACCTATATCCATTTTTTAACTCATCTAAAGAATTTTTACTATAATCCATATTACACCGCCTTAATCGTTTACTCATTTGGCAAACATATAATGCTATTGTTTATCTATTTTGTCAACTTTTATATATCATATAGTTTTTCTTTTCGCTCAATTAATATTTCACTGTCTGCAATTTTGCAAGCTGCGCACATAGTCCGCCCGGTATATGATTGTTTGGGCAAACTTAAATTTACTGTCTCTTTTCTTCTCTGTTAAAAAAAATATCCTAGATTGATTCTTACTTCCCGTCTTTTCATATCATTGTTTGTATAACAACATAATAGTTAGGTTAATTGCCCTTTGCCGGGCGCACAACTGAAAGTTATCAGTATCTTCCTGTATAAGCATTTTTGCGTCAGATGTCCATTTCTTAACAAACTCTGTCTTTGCGTCAGTATAAGCATCCCGATTATGTTCAAACATTTTCCACAATTTCACTCTTTCATATTCCTTGGCTATTTGTGTATGCTCATTCAAATAATCTCTAAAATACAGTTCATCATTATCCCCAGCATAGCGGAGGTGTACATGAAAAACTTTATCAGCAAATCCGTCTTTCGTATATCCACGATTAAACGATATTTTGCCCATATCCCAGATATTGCAGTACTCCCAATATGACTAATTCTCTCAACCTGACACTCTGACAATGCGATTTTTAGGAAAGATTCCATTTCCTTATAAAATATATTCCATTTATCATTATGTGGAACAAGGAACACGGGAAACAGTTCCCATAATTCTTCTAAAGACATTTCCGATAGTTCTTTTCCCATTTACGCTTTCCTCCGCATGTTTCTATTATACAGGATAATAGCAGAAATACAATTTCCAAAGTGTAGACTTAGGAAAAATGCAATTCTCGCAGCAATCCGGGATATGCAATTTACCTGATAAACTGGATTTACGAACGTTCGGAACATAATGTTCCAAAGTCCGGGAAGCATGCCAACGCCGGAACGAATTGCAGAACATTCAAAAACTGGCAGGCTGTATTCCGCCAAAAGTGCTGGCGGAGGTAAAGCGGCTATGTGACAAAAGCGGCGGTATCACTTACGATACCGCCGCTTTTACTTTTAGCACTCAAGATATACTAAAAATCCGAAGCCGTTCCCGATTGGAACCGGGTTCGGATTATCGTTATCTGATGCGGATAACAGGACTTGAACCTGCACGGTCTCCCACCAGAACCTAAATCTGGCGCGTCTGCCAATTCCGCCATATCCGCTTATTTGGCCAGATTACTCCGGCCAAATCCTGACGTAAATTATCTTACCATCTCGTGCGCCCGCTGTCAACTCGTTCCTTCAAAAAGCCGCTTTACACGAAAGAAGCAATGCAGTATACGGCATAGATGCCAAGGAGAACGATTCCCTGCACCCTTGAAGACTTCTTCCTTATTAATATAGGAAGCACCAGGACCGCCATGACAAGCAAAGATAAAGGCATATCAACCCTTACCGTGGACTCCTCTAAGGGAATGCCCGCAACCGCTGCGGGGATACCAATCACCAAAAGCATGTTCAACAGGTTTGCCCCGATCACATTCCCCAGGCCCACATTCCCGTAACCTTTGATCAAAGACATCACGGAAGTCATCAGCTCAGGCAATGATGTTCCTAAGGCAATGAACGTGACCGCAATGACACGCTCCGGCACACCTACCGCTTCCGCAATCAAGATCCCGTTATCCACCAGAAGGTTTGCCCCCACAAAAAGGCATACCGCACAGACGACAAGAATCAAAATCTGCTTCCATATGGAAATTTCCCCTTCTTCATCCTTGTCTTCCTCATTGCCGCCTTCTGCCGAAGCCCTTGCAACCGTCATGCAGGCATACACGATAAAGAGCAGTAACAGCGCTATACCCGCCGGGCGTCCAAAAGCCCCTGTCAAGAACCCGCAGACGTTCATCCCCGCCAAAACCGCAAAGAAGAATACTCCGCGCCAAAGAAGGGCAGCCCTCTCCACCTGCTTGTTTGGTCGTATCGTCTGGGTCAGCCCTGCAATCAATGCCGTATTACAAATGATCGAGCCAAAAGCATTCCCCGCCGCTATCGCCGCCGAGCCGTCAAATGCCGCCGTGGTAGATACCAGTATTTCCGGCAGTGTCGTACCAAGGCTGACGATCGTCGCCCCAACGACAATCTGGGGAATCCCGAGTTTTTTGGCGATTGCCACTGCCGCATCCACCAGCCGGTCCCCGCCTAAACAGATTAAAATAAGGCCTGCTAAAAATAAAATAACTGCTTGTACCATTTTCTTCTTTCCTTTCTCCTTAAGTATTCCAATTTTAGTGCCAAAAATTCTAACGAACAAAAAAGACCTTTGGCACACCAGTTACGTGTGTCAAAAGTCTCGTACTTCCATAAACGGGAAGTGCCCAGCCACAGCTTACCGCCGGGGATTGTTGGCTGAACCTTTACTACTACTCCCTTTCAACTACAAAAACCTTATCAAAATTAAGGCTTCCTGTCAATGCCTATTTTCAATTTCCTGATTTTAATCGTAACGCTTCAGCCGTATTATTTCTGCCGCGGCTGAAGCATTACCTTTAATCCCCTATATGCCGGATCACATCCCGATTGATCCGAAACAGGAAAAACACCGTCATGGAAAGCGACACCAGCTCTGCAATGGGAAACGCCCACCACACATACTGCACTTTGCCGGACAATGAAAGCAGATACGCCGCAGGCAGTAATACCACAAGCTGCCTTGCTATGGATATCACCATGCTGTACACTCCATTTCCAAGGGCCTGGAATAAAGACCCGCAGACGATGCAGAACCCTGCAAAAAGAAAACTGAAGCTGATCGCCCTAAGTGCCGGAACTCCAATGGAAAGCATCATTTCCGACGCGTCAAAAAGCGAAAACAAAGGCGCCGGAAATAATTGGAACACCAAAAAGCCCAACACCATAATCCCTATCGCATAAAAAACGCTAAGTTTTAATGTTTTGACCATCCTGTCTTTTTCCTTGGCACCATAATTATAGGCAATGATAGGCACCATACCGTTATTCAGCCCAAAAATCGGCATAAAGATAAAACTTTGCAGTTTAAAATATACACCGAAAACCGCCACCGCCGTGGAATTAAAGGAAATCAGGATCCGGTTCATCCCGTAAGTCATCACAGACCCGATAGCCTGCATGATGATAGAAGGTATCCCTACCTTATAAATCTCCCCGATCACCTTTTTATCCGGACGGAAACCTTTAAAGTTAAGTTTCACGTCCGTGTTTTTCTTTTCATTGATGATGATCGCAAAAACACCTGCGACGATCTGTCCTGCCACCGTAGCCACCGCTGCGCCGGCTACCCCCATACGTGGAATGCCAAAGTACCCGAAAATAAAAATCGGGTCTAAGATAATATTGATGATTGCACCGGTTCCCTGAGTAACCATGGTAAAGATAGTCTTGCCAGTTGACTGTAACAGTCGTTCGAAAATGAATTGAGTATACATCCCAAAAGAACAACAGCATATGATTGTCAGATACTGCTTCCCATACGCAATAATCTGCGCGTCCTTTGTCTGGCTTAAATAAAATGGAGTCACTGCCAAAATACCTACCACTAAAAACAACAAATAACTCACTGCCGAAAGGAACACACCGTTGACCGCTGTTCGATCCACCTTCCCGTAATCCTTTTCTCCTAATGACCTGGACAACAGAGCGTTAACACCCACCCCTGTACCGACCCCGATAGCAATCATCAGTGACTGGATAGGGAATGCCATTGACACGGCTGTCAGCGCATTTTCATCAATCCTCGAAACAAAAATACTGTCAACAATATTGTAGAGTGCCTGCACCAGCATGGATACCATCATCGGCAATGACATGCTGACCAGCAACTTATTGACCGGCATAGTACCCATCTTATTTGCCTTCCGCTCCTTTATTGCTTCCATAATAAACATCCCTGCCTTTCTTAACGTACCTTTTTTTTTCACTCGACAAACACATACTTTACCATTATACTAAATATGAAACGTATTGCAAGGAAATATTTCACGGAAATACACCTGTTGAGGAACAACCATGCTGACACTTTTAATTGCTGATGACGAATACTTTATACTAGAAAGATTAAAGCAGATCATAGATTACCAAAGCCTTGGTTACCAATTGACCGACACTGCCCAAAATGGCCGTGATGCCATGCGTATCATTGAAGAAAAGGCTCCGGATCTGGCAATTTTAGATATTAAAATGCCCTGCCTTTCAGGACTTGATATTGCCGAGCAGATTTATACAAATAAGTGGAAAACAAAGGTGGTCATCTTAACCAGCTATGATTACTTTGACTTTGCCCGACAGGCAATCAGCTGTCAGGTCTTTTCTTATCTCCTTAAGCCTGTAAATAAAGCAGATTTGACAGAAATCCTTACAGACGCCGCCAAATTGATCTTGGATCAAAAAGAACGGGATTCCAAACTCCTTGAATATGAGCAATTACAGACAGAATTGCGGCTGCAGCGTTTCCTGACAGCCTCCATCCCCCAGGCCGAAAGAAAAGAATTATCTATACAACTTCCCGGCATTGATGCTGTCCGCGGGATATGCTGCCTTAAATTTGGCAGCCCGGATCACACCAGCCTGCCCCCTGGTCCTATCCGCAAAGCACTCAGAGAAATCCCCAATATACCGCCATACTTTGACATGGAGCATCAGGACAACATCATCTGTCTGCTATTTAAGGAGCGCCGGATTCCCGATTCCCTGCCCGCCTTGATCCAGCGCTGTCTTCAGGAAATTTTCCATACTTCTGTCAACATCGCCTTTTTTAATGACATTGACTGCACTGGCTCTCTTCCCAGTGCCTACGCCAAATGTTTAAAAGGCCTGCAAAGCACCATCTTTTCCGGAGAAAATACGATAACCCATGTTTCCATAGAGCAACTGGAAGAGTTTTCTGCGCCGCTTCATTTTGACTTAAAAAGTCAATTAGTTTCAGCATTACAGAAAAAGGACTTAAGCCAGACCATATCCCTGATCCACGATGCCTTTTTCAAGCTGCGCCAGTCACCTTGTACCGACAATTTAGAAGCTCTGATCCTGGAAATATTATCTGCCGGAAAAACCGCTTCTGCCCCTGAAAGCATCTCTTACACTGCCCACAGGCTGATGGACGGTCATAATTGTGTGGAAACCTTAGAAGAATGGTGCTGCGGCTATCTGTCCAGGTCAATGGAAAGCAGCGCTTCCGACAAAACCGATTTTAACACCACAAAGATGATCATGGAAATGATTCAAGCATCTTACCCAGATACCAAATTGGACTTGCCTTACATTGCTTTAAAGATCGGCTATACCCAAAACTATATCAGCAGTATCTTTAAACGTAACACTGGGCTTACCGTTGTCCAATATATCACCCAATGCCGAATGAACGCTGCATATCTTTTGCTGACCGCACACCATATGCCCGTGAATCAGGTGTACGGGGAGGTTGGGTATTCTAACCCCTTTTACTTCAGCAAAAGATTCAAACAATACTTTGGATATTCTCCTTCGGAATGTTCTAAAAAGAGCTAATGACTAATCAGGTCAAACGCAGAAGATTCCTTCAACCTCCACCGGGATATTCCCTGGAAGCACATTAAGTCCAATAGCAGACCTGGTGGGCGCAGAATTATTCCCGAAAAGGGAAACCAAAAGCTCACTGGCGCCATTGGCCACCTGGGGCTGGTCATAAAAGTCTTCCTCACTAGCCACAAACACGGTAAGCTTCACACAGTCTTTGATCTTATTTAAGTCGCCTACCTCCCTTTCCAAAACAGCCAATATGTTCAGCATACACTGCCTTGCATATTTCCTGCCCTCCTCCAAAGAAATTTCCTTCCCCAGTCTGCCGGCTATCTTTTCATCGTTTCCTGCAATAGAAGGACCACAGCCTGACACATAAATAAGCCCATCTCCAAACGCCTTGCAGGGTGAATATACGCCCCCCTTGACTGGCGCTTTGGGAACAGCCAGCCCCAGTTTATCTAATCTCTCATAAATATTGGTTTCCATAAACAATTCTCCCTTCACATATCATTTTAGATATAACTTCCTCTTGCCTCCACAGGGATCATCCTCTCCAGTACATGGTTCCTGATCCCATAAAGCCTGTCCGTCAGGTTCGGAAGGACACAGGCATGATTGGGAATGATGGCAAGCTTATCTCCGATTTCCAACCCAAGTCCCTTGTCACTTTCTAAAAATCCATGTTCCTCATTCAATTTCGTAATCTTTAAATCCGGTCTTCCCACCACATACCCAAACCCTGTCTGTCCATGGCCGCAGCCGTCCGTGGTAAGAGTCTTGCTGCCCGCGTCGATAATGCCATGGTTCTCATCCATTTTGCACACTAACGTGGAAACTACCCTTAGCGCACATTCCTTTTCCGTGGCAAAACCGGTAGATAAGGTCATGCGGTCATTAAATATGTAATTGCCGCAGCGTACTTCGGTGATGCCCTCTAAGTACTGACAGCACCTGGCGGAATAGGAATTGCCGCCGCTTACTATTTCCATGGAGAACCCATTTTCCCGCAGCAATTGGGCTGTACCCGTCAACTCGTCATGCTCCTTTTTTGTGTATTCCACAAACCCTTCCATAGAATTGTTATCGTAGATCAGCCCGTTATAATACATCAGCCCACAAATACGGATCCCCTTAAAATGCTTTATCTTCTGCGCAAATGCCAATGCTTTCTCATAAGGCGCTACCCCGCCCCGGTTCAATCCGCCGTCAATCTCGATCAATACCCGGACCGGTTTCTTTCTTGTTTCCCCTACCTTTGAAAGCTGTGCTGCCCCCTCTTTGCTGTTGATGATCGTTAAAACCTCTGCCCTGTCAAGCAGCCGGGAAAGCCGCTCCATCTTATCCTTCCCGATCAGAGGAAAAGCGATCAATATGTCCTTGATCCCAAAATCCGCCATTACCTCAGCTTCCCCAAGCCTTGCACAGGTAATCCCCTCCGCCCCCTCAAAAAGCTGCTGCCATGCAAAATAACTGCTTTTATGAGGCTTTATATGGGGGCGGATCATAATCCCGTAACGCTTTGCCTCTTTGGCCATTTCTCTTACATTTGCCGTAACCTGATCCAACTCCACCACTACCGCCGGTGTGGGAATCTCATCATACATAACAATCCTCCATTGTAAAAAATTTAATGTAAAGCTCCGCTCCTTTGTACAACTGCTCCAGCTCTATATATTCGTCGGCCTGATGAGCCTGACCGATCTCTCCCGGCCCCCAGATCAGAGCCGGAATGCCCGTTGCTTCCTGAAGCATGCCAGCCTCGCAGGAAGCCTCAAAGGCCTTGGGAGTGCTGTCTATGCCCTGACTTTTTAGCAAATTGGAAATCCCGCAAAACAAGGGATGTTCCCGGTCTGCCTTTCCCGGAGGGCAATAGGTCGTAACCTCTAAAGAAAATCCGCATCCCCATTCTTCCCTTACCTTTTCTAAGATACCTGTCATCTCTCTCTCACAGCTTTCTCTTGTCTCCCCAAATATCAGCCTTCTGTCAATCCAAAGCACAGCCTTATCCGGTATCACATTCACCTTGCTGCCCCCTGAAATATAGGTTACATGAATCGAAGGGCTGCCCACATATTCCTGCGCCGCTGCCGAAATCCGCTCTTCCAGATTTCGGACTTCCCGGATCACATCCGCCGCCGCGTAAATGGCGTTTTTCCCTAAATCAGCCCGTCCGGCATGGCAGCTTTTCCCATAAATGGTAACCGTAAATGCCATCACACCCCGGTGCCCCATAGAAAGCCGGAGCCCTGTAGGTTCTCCCACAATGGCAAGATCCGCTTCCTGTGGGGATTTCAAATACTCCTTTAAACCAATGTTGGTATTTTCCTCATCCACGTCATATACAAAATGCAGGCCGCTCTCCGGTTTTATTCCATGCTTTGTCAGGTATTCGGCCGCATACATGGCACAGGCCACACTCCCCTTCATGTCACAGCTTCCCCTTCCATACAGCTTTCCTTCCCGTATTTGGGGAATGAACGGATTGCCCTCCCACAGCTTCTCATCTCCTGCCGGAACCGTATCAATATGCCCCAGATAAATCACAGTGGGTTTCCCATCCTTCCCCGGAATTCTTGCCGTTATATTTTCCCGGAAACCACCGCAGGGCTGCTTTTGCACCGCTATCCCAAGTTCCCGGTAAAAGTTGTAAATGTAATCCCCGACTGCCTTTTCATATCCGGGCCCGGAATCACTTTTCAGCCGGATCAAATCCTCCGCAATTTCCAAAAGTCTTTCTTTTTCCGCCTCTGTCAGCATCCTCTTCCACCTCCTATCCGGTACGTCTTTTTCCTTTAAACAGCCGATGTTAAGTGGCAAAGAAACCTCTCTTCTTCCAGCGTTTTTCTGCCCACCCGGCTACCCGTAAAGGATCCCCTTCCCAATTCCTCTGACTTCCCCATTCATTAGTCTTTGGACGCTCCCAGCAGGCGATCCGGATCACGGGAAACAAATCCCCGCTGCCAAAATCTTCCGGCATCATAATCTCCAAGTCATCTCCCTTTTTTTCAAAGGGAAGCTTTTTTCCCGTGGAAAGCTCCACCACTTCTGACACTTCCGATGACAGATCGGCAAGCCGAAAACACCTTTCCTTTTCCCAAAAGCGGAAGATCAGATACAGGTTATTACCTCTGATCGTCTGATATCCGTATGTCAAAGCCTCCGTAAGGGAACCGCCGTCATTTCCGTAAACCGCTTCCCCGTTAATCGCCAGCCACCTTCCGATGCGAAGGGCTCTTTCAACAAATTCCTCCGGCAGCCGCCCGTCCGGCTTCGGTCCTACATTCATGATCAGGTTTCCGCCGGTGGAAGCGCACCTGCACAGGCTGTCCAAAAGTTCCTCAGCGCTCTTCCATCTTTCACCTCCGTGGTACCCCCACCACCGCCAGCAGGACACCTGATTGGATTCCCACAGACGTTCCTCGGGATTTACCAAATGTTCCGGAGTTCCGAAATCTCCTTCCTCATTTCCTCCTCCATGCCCTAAAAGCTGCGCCGGATCCGTATCAAACCCCAGACGGTTATTGATCATGATCCCCGGCTGCCAGATGCGCATTTTTTCAACCAATTCCTGGCTACCCAAATCCTTTGCGTTCCTGGGCCATACGCCGTCAAAAAAGAAGTAATCAATCTTTCCGTATTTTGTGCAAAGCTCTTTCACCTGAGTATGGATATACGCCTTCATATCTGCCCAGCCCTTGGGGTTATTTTGGGGGCCTTCATAGTATGCCGGAACCCTCCAGTCACACCAGGAATAATACAGGCCCACCTTCAACCCCTTTTTCCGCATCGCCTCGCAGTATTCCCTCACAAAATCACGCCCTGGCGCCTGCTTTGCACTGCTGTAATCCGTGGATGCCGTATCCCACAGACAATAACCGTCATGGTGCCTTGTAGTAAAACATCCATATTTAAAACCAGCCTTTTGAAACATTTCCGCAAGAGCCTGCGCATCAAAAAACGCAGGATTCCATTCCTTTGCCATCTTTTCATATTCTTCCTGATCCAAATGCTCCCGGAACAGTACCTGTTCCCCCCTGCCTAAAACCGCATAGGGCCCCCAGTGGATGAACACCCCGTACCGGTCTTTGGGGAACCACTCAAACCGCTCCGGTATATTTTTATAAAACTGATCAGAAATCTTTTGTTCCGCATCCATAAGCTATCCTCCTTTTTACCCTTTCACAGACCCGGCAGCAAGCCCGGCCTCTATCTGCTTTTGGAACACGACATAGATCAATACGATCGGTAAAACGGAAATACAGATTGCCGCAAACGTACCGCCATAATTAATATCATACTCGGACTTAAACGCCATCAAAGCCAAAGACATTGCCGCTTTCTTTTTATCGCTGATAAGCAGCATGGAAAAAATCAAATCATTATAAACCTTTAAAAAAGTCATGATAGAGATCGTTGCGATCACAGGTTTCATAAGCGGCAGTAAGATCTGAAACAAAATCCGCAAATGCCCGCCACCGTCCATCACTGCCGCCTCGTCCAGCTCCATGCTGATCCCTTTCATGTACCCGTTGGCTAAAAATACCGCCAGGGATAAATTTGTGGCCGCATAGACACAGACAATCCCCACCAACGAATTGCGCAGGTTCAGCTGGCTGATAATGGATGCAAGCGGAACCAGCATGGCATGAATGGGAAGCGCCATCCCCGCAATAAAAAACAGGAACATAATCTTAAATCCTTTCACCCGGATCCGGTATGCATAGGAAACAAGCAGTGCCATCAGAATAATCAGCGCTATGGATAAAACGGAATACACCAGAGAGTTCCACATCCCCCTCAGCAATATCGTGCGGTCCATGGCATATACATAGTTTCCTAAAGAGAGGGTTTCCGGCAGGGAAAAGGGCGCCGCATAAATGCTGGTATTATCTTTAAAAGAACTGAGCAAAGAAAACAATAGCGGAAACAGTGATACCCCTGCCCAAAACGCCGCCCCCATGACCTTACAAGCCGCTTTTATTATTTTTTTCAAATTATACTGCCCCATTACAAGCCCCCCTTTGCAGCTTCTTTCTTTTTCCCTTGTCCTCTTGCTCATCTAAGAAAAAATTTAAAGTAAATGTGATAAAAAGTGACAAAAAAATGATAAACACTCCAATAGAGGATGCATACCCGAAGCGGCTTGACAAAAATGCCTGGTCATACATCAGGGTTGCCGGTACATCTGTGGCGGTTCCCGGACCTCCATCCGTCATAACATAAATGATGTCAAACACTTTTACCGACCCTGCAATGGCGCTGGTCAGGAAAACCTTAAAAGTTTCCTTCATATTCGGGATTATGATATGTATGATCCGCTGAACCGGGCCCGCTCCGTCCACAACCGCTGCCTCTATCATATCAGAGGGAACATTGGTAATCCCCGTCACAAAGATCAGCATATTGCTTCCGATATACATCCATGCGTTCACCAGCGCAACCACCCAGATCGCTCCTTTGGTATCTCCTAAAAAATCATGAGGGGCAATCCCGAAAAATCCCAGTATTTCGTTTACCGCACCACCGTTATATGCCAGCATAAACATCCACATCATGCCCGTGGCCGCCATAGGCAGCAGCGTTGGGATATAATAAACCGTCCGCAGAAAAGAATTAATCTTTGTCCTCCTAGATACAAGCAGGGCAAGTAAAAAGGAAACCGGAAAGATGACCACAAGGCTGACAGCCATAAATACCACCGCGTTTTTTAAGGAATGCCAGAAAACCGCCTGTGAAAACAATGTTTTGTAATTTTGCAGCCCTATGAATGTCTTCTTTGCCACTGCCATCCCGTTCCATTTCATAAAAGATAAGTAAACCGTGTACCCGATCGGATAAATAAAAAAGAGGGAATATACCAGAACGGGGATAACAAGCAGCATAATGGCAATTCCCGTTTTATTCCTTTTCATCGTCTTGCCTCAATGATGGTCTGTATGGTCGTGTCTACCGACTCTCCCGCCCACATGGCCTGGATCGCTGTCCTGGTATCGTTTTCAAGCCCTGATACGGTGTCATATTCAGCCGGCTCCGTGATCATCCCTGCCGCATCTGCTAAATTTGTTTTAAGATCGTTCGTCACCGACGGCTGGTCTTCCATATCCGGCAGATCATTGAGTACACAGACAAATGCCCCGTAAGACAGTTCATTTCTCTCTACCATGTATTCCATCCGGGTCACATATTTCAAAAGTGCGACCGCAGCCTCTTTCTGCTCCTTAGAAGCGCTTGCCGCCACACTGAACGCATCGCTGGAGCCTCCGTGCCACATATCGGCATACTGGGGATAAGCCTCATAAGAGGGAAAGTTCATTTCCATTACTTTGGAGTTATCTTCCATTTCGTTCACGATCCTGCTGATAAAAGAAGCGTTCCGGTAGATCATGGGAGACTGCCCTGTCAAGAATAACTGTGCTTCTCCTTCCCCGTCCAAAGTCGTGATACTGTTTCCCAAATAGCCTTTCTCAGCCCAGCTTTTCATGGTGGTCAGCACATCCCTGACTTCATCGCAATCATAAGATACCTCACCGCTTGCCAGCTTTTTAACTAAATCTTCCCCTGTCCTTTTCGCCATCAGCAAGGTAAACAAATGTCCGCCGCGGAATGTGCTCTTATCTCCTACCGGAAGAGGTGTTATCCCCTCTGCAAGGAAAGCCTCACAGGCTTCTTCTAATTCCTCAATGGTAGCAGGCACCTTAATCTTGTGTTCTTCAAACAACGCCTTGTTGACAAACAGGGAATCCACATATGCCGCATAGGGGATGCCATATATCCCTTCCACGCCGTCAAACGTCAACATGCTGAACATCGTCTTATTAAAACTGTCATGCCATTCCGGATCCGCTTCCAGATAAGCTCCAAGGTCAACCGCTATGCCATTCTCCACATAGCTTTGCAGATTTCCGCCTCCGTATGTCATAAAAATCGTAGGCACATCATCCGTAGCCATATAAGTCTTAAACATATTGTTGTACTGGGTTTCATCCGTAATGGACAAATCCTCCACCAGGATCTCCGGGTGTTCCTGTGCAAATGATGCCACTGCCTTCCTGAACGTTGCCGCATTTACATCCGTGTCATCGCCATATCTGGTCATCAATGTGATTTTGACCGCTTCGGTACCGCTATCGCCTTCCTCCTTTTTTTCCTGCTCCGTCTCCTTTGGCGCACTGGCATTTTCGCTTTCCGTAATGCTGTTTTCCGGAACTTCCGCCCCGGAAGTATTGCCCCCACACCCCGCTGCCGACAACAAAAGCGCCGTTGCTAAAATAATGGAAATTAGTTTCTTCTTCATGTCCTCCTCCTTTGAACCTGACTATCGTTTCCTTTCAGCCATCCATTAACCGGTTTTTGGATGTCCGTAACATCACTATACAAAAAAACCTGACGGATTAGAATGTACATTTCTACACATCACATGTCATTTTCACCAATTTTTGCAGATTGTCTTTTCTAAAAATGCATGTTATGATGAAGCAGGAGTTTCGGATTCCCTCATTATTATAATAAATTCACAAAGGCAGTAATCATGAAAATCTTGTCACTTTTTTCCAACAAGTCCATTAAAGTTAAAATATTAGGCAGTATGCTCATCCTGGCAGTATGTATGATCTTTGCCTGCATGGTGGTCTCTATCACCTATTCCTACAAAAGCATTCTGGATTCCTTTATCCAGTCCTCCCTGCAAGACCTTGCTTCCGCTCAGAATAATGCGGATAACCTGCTTTCCATCGTGGAAAACTATTCCGTGATCCTTGCCACTGACGACACCATCCAAAATACGCTGACCTGCCAGGAAAGACCGGAAGGCACCAGCCTGTCCGTCAACGAGATCCTTCTGCGGAACCAGATCAACAATATCATCGGAACCTTCCCCCGGATCAACGCTGTCCTTATTTGCGACGTATGGGGAAATATCTATGATTCCGGCGTTACTGTGATTTCCTCCGAAGCAGCCTACCGGGAGCTGTCCGCCGCAAGGGGCTGGAGCAGCACCGCTCCTGCCCCATACACGATCTCCGTTATCGGGGGCCGCATGCAGCCAAACGTGATTTCATATACCTGCACCGTCTGCAATTGGCGGAGCGGAGCCCTGCTGGGCTATCTGACCATTTTTGTGGATGAAATATTCATCCAGGATCTGTATGCCCCTGCCGAAGACGACCATTACAATATGTTCCTTCTCTCCTATGACGATACGGTGATCAGCACAAAAGACAGCTCCCGGCTTTACACGGAAGGACCTGTAGGCATAGCCGAGCTAAAAGAAGGCTTACATTTTACCTCTACCTCGGATGACTATTATATTTACAAAAATTACCCTGCCCTGCAGTGCTATTTTGTCAAGGAAATCTCAAAGAAAATCATTCAAAACACCATCAATTATATGGAACTTTTCATGGTAACTATCGGTGCCGCCCTGACCGCGGTGACCGTCTTTATGTCCATCTTAATTGCGCGCCGTCTGACACGCGATATCTTTAAGCTGTATAGTGCGACGGAACAAATCAAAAGCGGAAACTGGGATGTGCGGATAGAATGCTCTTCCCAGGACGAGATCGGCCTGCTTGCCCAAAATTTTAATTCCATGATCAAGGAAATCAGATACACCACCGACCGGCTGGTGGATGAGCAGCAGTCAAAGCGGGAATACCAGTTAGAGCTTTTGAACCAGCAGATCAACCCCCATTTCCTATACAATACTTTGGATAATATCTGTTCTCTTGCAGAACTGGGCTATTTAGATGAATTGACCGGTCTTGTCAATAACCTGTCAAGCTTCTACCGCGGTGTCTTAAGCAAAGGAAGCCATATCATTTCCCTTCGCCGGGAACTGGAAATCGCAGCCAGCTACCTTAAGATCATGCAGACGCGGTATTACAACACCTTTACCTTCCAGATCCACATCCCCGACAGCCTGATGGAAAACAGCATCCTGCGCCTGACGCTGCAGCCCATTTTGGAAAACGCCATCTGCCACGGCTTCGAAAACCACCTCCCCGGCGGTTTTATCACTATCTCATCTGCCCTCATCGGCGGTACGGTCTACCTATATATTGAAGATAACGGGGTCGGAATGGAACCGGAACAAGTTGAAAATTTACTGGAAAACACAGCAAAATCCCAGACCGAAGGAGGCTTTGCCATTAAAAACGTCCACAACCGCCTTACACTATACTACGGCCCCGATTACGGCCTTAAAGTAGAAAGCCGGAAGGGGGAAGGAACGAAGGTCACCGTCACGCTTCCTTACACATCCGGTTGCGATCACCTGCGTCAGACGTAGCAATTCAGCCCTGCCGTTTCCTACGCCGCAGAACTTTACTCCTGTCACTTCTGGTTTTGCATGGCTTATAATAGTCTATCAGATACTAAAACAGTCCAAATCATGATATTAATAAAAAAATTTTAAAAAAATATTGACAGAGCTTAATACATATCTTATAATATATCTTGCGTTGCGTGAGTGCTAACAGGACAAAATCAGCGGGGTGTGGCTCAGCTTGGCTAGAGCGCCTGGTTTGGGACCAGGAGGTCGCAGGTTCGAATCCTGTCACCCCGATTTTTTGATGGAAGCCGCAAATCCGGGATTTTACCAGTGAAATCAAGGGTTTGCGGCCTTTTGGTGCCTTATTTTGAAACCGGATTTGAAGACCAGGCCAAGCTCCCGTATCCTTACCCTTCCTGCCCTGTACTTCTATCTTTGTCATACGATCCCGCGCTCTTTAATCATATTGTCATGGTGCGGGAGTTGCGATGTTGCAACATTTTTATAACAAATCTAACACCCTGATGCTTAAGTCATCATAAATACATACCGGGACATCATCCTCGAAAGTATATTGGTTCGACTTTTCCTCATTCTCCAGGTCATATACCATGACAGTGTTCTTTTGGGGGTTCACGATCCAGTATTCCCTGACGCCGGCAGTGCGGTACTTGAATAATTTTATCCCATAATCGTTTTGGGGGTTAGACGGGGAGGTTATCTCGATTACCCAGTCCGGGGCTCCGCTGCAGCCCCTGTCATTCAGTTTGCCTTTGTCGCATATGACGCTGATATCTGGCTCCAAATAGTTCAGGTCGTCTTCATTCAGAAATACAGCGAAGGGGGCGGGATAGACTTCACAGGTGCCATGCCTTGCGTCGATGTAGTTCCCGATGATTTTGGTAAATTGCGAAACCAGCTTCTGGTGAATCCTTATCGGTGGAGCCATCATATACATCCGTCCGTCAATCAGCTCCGCCCTCTGGCCCTCAGGCAGGGAGTATATGTCATCTATCGTATAGGTCCTTTCTTGTGCTAATGTCATGGGTAATTCCTCGCTTTCTATTTGATTTTTAGCATGCCGCAGCGCTACAATCCAGCCTGCCATTTTGTACTCCTCCCTCTGATATTGATTATGCGGTGAAAACGGAATTATTTCAATATGTTTTTAAGAATTTCTATCTGACTTCATATTTTTTCTCCAATTCATTATTTTCACGCATGGCAATATCATTCAATACCTTGTCCTGATGTGCTTCTTGTTCCGCTGTCTGACATGCATAGAAGACGGAACAGATTTTTTTAGGATAGATTCTATTATCAAAATTCTATTGTAAACAGGAGAAGCTTTTTGTATAATGAAGATATGCCATAGAAAGAGAGGGGCATCGTTTCTGGGAGGAGATTCGATTCATGATTTCAAGGAACTTATGAAAGGCTGGCCTGATATTGCCGGAAATGCTTGAGAACCGTACACCCCGGGACAGAGAAGAGGTCCGTCTCATTTCGCCCATGGACATTCTTGTGCGGGACCAGACATGGCTGAAGACATTTTGCCAGGAGGTAGGAGAGAAGCGATGACGCATAAGGGAACTGTATATCTGGAGACACCGCGTCTGATATTGCGGCGATTTCAAAAAGAAGACCTGGAACAGATTTATTATAATTGCTGGAATGATACAGAAGTCTGGAAATGGACAAATTATGCGCCAATGAACTGTATCGCGGATGTGATGACGAACGCAAATATGTTCACGCACAACTGGCTGGGCGCGTATGAGAAGAGTGACCGCTATAGCTGGGCCATTCAGCTAAAGGAGACCGGAGAAGTGATCGGACGATATTTCGGAATGCATCCGGACGATGAGCTGCGCCAGGTCGAATTAGCATGTGAGATCGGACGGAGCTGGTGGAATCAGGGACTGATGACGGAGGCGACCAAAAGGGTCATCGAGTTTTTCTTTCGAGAAGTCGGGATGAACCGAATCTATGCCTGGCATGCAAATGAAAATCCGGCTTCCGGTAAAATGCAGGAAAAGGCCGGCATGAAGTGGGAGGGGACATTGCGGCAGGGATGTAAATGCAACAATGGAATATTTGACAAGGTAATGTATGCAATATTGGCGGAAGATTTTTTCAGGGAGGGCTAGGTCAGGGATGCATGCTCGATTTTTAGGATTTTTCAGCGGGTTCCCGACCCATCATTTTCCGGTGGGCATTGCGGAACGGCTCCGGGAAGAGCTGACTGTCCGGGATAGCCTTGTCTTTGTAAGCGCATGGCCATCCGATCATGAGAGGAATGACAGAGACTCCGCCGGAATGCATGCCATGTTTGAGGAATGCGGCATGCCCTTTGGGCGATACAGCGTGATTGACGACAGGACGGCTGTGGATGATGCCAGGCGGCTTATTCAGGAGGCGTCCTGCATCTTTCTGATGGGCGGCCATGGGGTCCGGCAGTTTCAGCTGATTCGCGACAAAGACATATGGGATGGAATCCGCAAAAACGCCGCTGCTGTTTTAGGGGTGAGCGCAGGCGCGGGCAACATGGCAAAACGGGCCCTGGACATATGGGAATCCCATGTGCCTTATGAGGGGCTGGGATTGGCCGATATTACTATAAAGGCGCATGTAGCGCAGGAAAACCGGGAGCTGCTGCAGATTTTGTCGCAGATTTCCATGGAACAGAATCTGCCTATCTGCGCTATGGAAGATGAAAGCGCTATTTTTGTCAAGGAAAAGGAAGTTACCTATTTAGGGCGGATTCTTTTGATAAGCAATGGGAATGTCTGTCCGATGTCCCGGAAGGTATTGGAACAAATGTGGGTTGTCGGTGATTCAGGTGAAATGCCGGGGGCCTGGGAGCATTCCTCTGACTGGTGAGAAAGAGTTGGGGCTGAATAGTATGAAAAGATATCTTTGCAGAGCAGCCATAGCGGGGGTGGCAGGTATTTTTCTCTTGCTGTCTTTTGTTTCGTGCGGCAGGGCGGGTTATCAGTACAACAACCTGATTTCCGAGGAGGACATGACGGAGTTCTCGGAACTGATGGCTTCTGCCGGAATACCGGATCGGGATGCGGAGGCAGTGTTGGAATATGTGGGCATTTATTCTGGCGGCGCCTTTTCGAAAAAAGCTTTGGTGAATGGCTGGCAGCAGACCACAAAGAGCTATCAGAAGATTTATGATTATACGAATGCCATCAATCAATACACGCAGCAGGAATTCGAGGATATAAACTGCCGACAGGCGGCTTTTATGCTATACCACAGCTTCTTTCAGGCACAGGAAACGGAAAGTTCAGGTGAGAGGCAGGAAGCCCGCGAGCTTCCGGAGTACCTAAAGGAAGAAGCCTATAAATACGATATCCTGTTTAGGCGGATTCAGATGGAGGGCACTGTGGAGGACACCGTTTTGCATGCATGGCAGGGCAATGGCGCGGTGTTCGGGGGCGGGTCGGTGCACTTGGTTTCCCTCTGGAGCGTTGAAGACGAATCTGTATTCAATTACCATGCGGGCATTATGTTCGAGGAGGATGAGGGAGTCCTGTTCTTTGAGAAAACAGACCCCATACTGCCGTTCCAGCTCAGCCGGTTTGCGTCCGTAGATGAAATGAAAGCATATCTTTTAGGGCGCGAGGGTATCTCTGAGCAGTACGCTGTTTTGGTGGACGATAGTTCTGTATAGGCTATAGTAGCGTGATTCAACATGTAGGGAGGGGATATCTTCGGGTATTCCCTCTTTGCGCTGATGACGAAAAGATTCCGGAGACCCGGTAACCTTTCCACCCGGAACGGTGCTTATTAAGGTAGAGGCATTCCGACAGGAAGAGAAAGGGGGCGAGAGCCTTGGAGGACAGCAAGATCATCGACCTGTACCTGGGCCGCGACGAGGCGGCCGTGCGGCATACATCTGAAAAATATGGGAACCGTCTGCGGTCCTTGGCCTATGGGATTGTCAATGACCCACAGACTGCCGAAGAATGCGAAAACGATACTTACATGGAAGCATGGAGCGCGATTCCGCCCCACGAACCCAGAAGCTATCTCTACGCTTTTCTGGCGCGGATCACCCGCCATATCTCCCTGAACTGCTGCCGCAACCGCAGCCGACTGATGTAGGACGGATTTTGCGGACATTCAAAATAAAAAAGAATGTGGAGGTAACAGACAATGGCAAAGACGATTTTTGAGGAACTGGGCGGCAAATACGAGCGGCAAGGAGATTACTTAATACCGTGCTTAACTGTACCCGCCGAAGAAGAACAACCCATAGGCATATGGGGACAGCGGCACTTAGACTATCTGAAGCAGTACCGTAAGGTTACGTACACCAATCTTCTCACAAGCGGTAGGCTGAATACATACCTTGCCGACATCGACAGACAGGCACAGGAACGCTTTGAAAGGCTCATAGAGGGCATGAAACAAGCACAGGGCATAACGGAACGCCTAAAGGAAGAAAATGCCTTAGAATGGATAGGAAGAATGAATAATATAAGGGCTTGTGCGAGGGAGATTGTGAATGAGGAAATTATTTACACATAGGCAATACAGCGACAGAGGGTTAAATTTCTGTCGCTTTTTTCTGGAATCTTAGTGTCTGTATTCGTACCTTTCATATTAGAATCTTGAGAAAGGCAGCATAAGTGTCTATAATTGTGCTGGAGGTGTTAAATGGATATTCAGACTATTGAACATAAAAAAGAAATGTTACAGGTGATTATTAATGCCGACAGATAAATAATGAAATTATGCGGTTAAAATATCATGTTGAAATGTTTGATAAAAAACTGTAGGCGAAAAAAGATAACGGATAGCTAGCATTAACTATTCGATGTAGTAGTCAACTGATGGTTGAATTAGAGAATCAACCAATAGTTCCTTTCAAAAAAATGCTTATTATGTATGATAAAACTAGGAGGTAAGAAATGAATCAAGAAAAAATTGGAAAATTTATTGCTGAATGTCGTAAAGAAAAAAATCTTACTCAGTTACAGCTGGCAGAAAAGCTTAACATTAGTAATAGGGCGGTTTCAAAATGGGAAACAGGAAAAAGCTGTCCAGATGTATCAATAATGATGGAGTTATGTGACATTCTTGGAATAAATGTAAACGAATTGTTATCGGGAGAAAGGATTATAATGGAAAATTATCAAAAAAAAGCAGAACAAAATTTGGTGGAATTACAGAAACAAAAAGAGCAAGCAAACAAGATGAAAAGAAAATTGGAAATTTTATGGGGAGTGATTGCAATTATTCTATGTCCAGTTCATTTAGCTATAAATTATTTTTATCCTGAAAATCAAGGAACATATATTGGTTGGGTGATTTTGATAGTAGGGGCTCTTTTGTTTGTGCCATATTTTTTGAAATATTACAAAGTGGAAATTAAATTGAAATAAGTTACTAGCTGATATATTTGAACTTTTTTGTAAAGAAAAAGCTAAATTCCTATCTATCGGGCAGGTAAATATATCATCAAAGAACCCGATGCGTAGATGCAGAGCCGATAAACAGGCGGTTTTACCGATAGACGAGCGACTTCGGCAAATACCTTGAGGGAATGGCAGACGAAAAGAATCGTTATCTCAACCGATGATATCAACTGAAATTTCACAAGACAACAGCTTCATATTTTCCGTGGATAAGCTATTTTCAAGTTCGGCGGCTTTATCCATAAGTATTGTTTCGATATTGCTTTGTTTAATTTCAGCTTCACTTAAGCCATTCAAGTAGTTTTGCATTTCTTCTTTAAATGTTAGCAGCATATTATCCCGCTCAGCCACCGTTATATGTTCCGGAGAACTAATGGAATAGTCAACGTATAAATTAGCAAAACAGTTAAATTCATACCATATTTCCCCATCTTCGTCCAACCATTCGCTTGGTCTACTCTGTTTTGATATGCTCGCTAAGAATGCAACTTGTTCCCCCATATGCCCGCAATATAATTCTTGGGACGAAAAACAGATTGTTGTATCCAAAAAATCATAATTTTCATCATCGTGGGATATGGTGCCGCTCACATCAGCCACTGCGGCAAGAAACTCTGTCAATTCATCGGGCGTTGAAGCAAGTGTTCCATTAAAATCGGCTATGCTCTGTTGTAGATAGTTCTCAGTTTTACATGCTATCAACTTCTCATATGAAGCAGAATGTTCTGAACTTTCCAAAACTCCTGCTGCGGTCTTTATTACCAATTCCTTTTCCTCCTGCGTAAGAGATTTCATAGGTTCGCACTGTTTTGCAACATCTTCCATAAGTGTTTCCGAATGGGCAAACGGACCGATAGAGGTATAACTGTCTTTTCGCACCAATACAAACATAATATCCCCAACAGAAACGGAAGCAAGGGGTTTGTCATTTTCTCCTGCGCCATCACAAAAGATGTAGTATATTCCATCTTCTGTTAATACATCATTCAATATCCTGCTATCTTTCCATATCATCTCATTGCCATCATTTACGGAAGGTACGGCATATGCACCAGTTCCTAAAAAACAGACGCAAACCGCAACAGAGAAAATAGCAGTGACAGCAACAACCGTTTTAGATTTTTTCTTAAATTTCATAATAGCACCTAACCTTTCTTTTAATTGTTCTGCTCCCTCTGTCAAAGTGACGGAAGCTAAAGAACTTTTGTAGAGATTGTTTGACTTCAAAAAAGAAATCAGTGTATCTCCATATTCACGCCTTGCGTTATCGTCAAGTACAGATATAACTTTTTCATCACATGACAATTCACAAGATTTATTCACTTCCTTTTCCAGCAAATATATAAAAGGATTGAACCAATGGACGCATACAGCAATCTGTATTAGCCATTTATAAAACATATCCCTTTGTTTATAGTGAGTTAGCTCATGCACAAAGATATAAGACAACTCTTTATCTTCCAATTCGCCAATGGGCAAAATGATTCTTGGCCGAAAGAACCCAATCAGCATAGGAGAAGCAATTAGCGGATTACAAGAAAGTTCTACCCTTGCCTTGATATTCAGTTTTTCTTCACAATCAGATAGCAGATTCAGGATTTTTATATCTGATAGTTCTTTATTTCCCGCTTTAATGTATTGGATAAATCCTTGATAAACTGTTATCTTACGGACAAATAAAATCAGTGCCAATGCTGACCAGATAAAAAACAGGCAGACATAGTTGTTAAATGGCTCACGCATGGCAGCAGCGTTTATTTCCCGGTTTGTCTGTATCGGCTCTGCTTTGTTGTCACCCGTACCTGCGGGAACGGGTACATTGGGGCTTGTAGAAATTTCATTCGTTATTGCTGCTGTGCCGAATTTTTCAAACAGGCTCCCAACAATCGTAGTATCGGGAGTAAATGGAAGCAG
>OFGG01000203.1_pt1 | contig 53788 bp, 79 predicted proteins | sample 1521701 | NCBI WGS metagenome assembly OFGG01 (sample SAMEA3504081, study PRJEB24116) | mouse gut metagenome | biome: mouse gut; feature: mouse-associated habitat; material: faeces | place: Denmark | collected 2011
TGCCGTTCTGGAGCATATCCTCCAGGTTGACCAGACAGCAGTTGTGCATATGCTGGACATAGTAGTCGCTGTCGTGGAAGTGGATGATGCCTTCTTCGTGGGCTTTGGTGATTTCCTCCGGCAGGAGAAGCCGCTCAGTGATATCCCGGCTCAGCTCGCCCGCTATGTAGTCACGCTGGGTGGACAGAATCGCAGGATTCTTGTTGGAATTCTCCTGGATAACGGTCTCGTTGACGTTATCTGCGATGGAAAGCACCTTACCGTCCAGTGTGCTGGCGTTCCGCATAAGCTCATGCTCGTAGCGGTACTTGATGTACGCCTTGGCGACGGCGTACACCCCCTCCTCCATCAGCTCGGTTTCGACATCGTCCTGAATCTCCTCCACCGAGATTGCCCGGTGGAGCCCTTTGTACCTGAACGCAAGTCGGTTGGCCAGCCGTTCTGCCATATTTTCCTTGTTTTCGATGGGATGAAGGTGGTCAACTTCGCACAATGCCCTGTACGCAGCGTCACGAATCTTGGTTTTGTCGAAGTTGACTTCGCGGCCATCTCTTTTAATGACGACCATAATGCTCGACCTCCTTTATAGGGAAATATTTCGCCAGACATCATCGTCTGGCTTAAAAAACGAGGTTCTCATGGATAAGCTGGTAGACCTGCTCCCAGCTAACCGCCCGATACATTCCATACTTCTTCTCGTTGATGCCACGATTGTGGGGTTGGTCAAAAAGAATACGGAAGTAAGGGCCGTTGATGAGGTTATGAGGCCCGTCATCAATCAGGACATCACCCTTTATCATCTGTTTGTTGTGTGCAATGATGATATGGTTTGCGTCCAAGAACGGAAACAGCTCCAAGATACGCTCGATTTTCACACGACAGGTGCGGTAGTCGGTCGCCGTAACCATATAGAGCTCGTGCCCTTCGTCATAAAGCCGCTTCAGGTACTCTTGTGCTCCAGGCATGGGTGTGAGATTCGCCCACACCTCATCTTCCTGGAGCACGCCGTAAATCTGCTGCTTTGTCAACGTCGGAAATGCCACCGAGATATCCCAATCGGTTACGTCTTCAACCGAAGCCGTAGTGCCATACCTTTCATTCAGGGTTTTAACCCAACCTTCCAGGAGCGTTTCGGCCACATCATCTGCATCGAACAAGATTCTCAGATGGGTCATACTCACATCTCCTCAAAGGTAGTCTGGTGCTGGCCATTCAGTTCAACCAGCCACTCAATCACAGAGTTTTGGAGGTCTTTCAGAGACCCGTTGTTGGTTATGTAGTAGTCGGCCTGCACATTGTCCAGCGCAGTTTCAGACGGATGCGCTTGCTGCTCCGGTGTCAGTGGGCTTACGAACCCCTCCCGGACAATGCGGAGATGCACCGCATCGAACCCGGCGTTCTTGATATAGTCCACCTCGTTGGGGAACCGGCAGTCAGGAATCAGAACGTAGTCCCATTCTCCGGGGAAAAACTCCATAATATCGGAGATAAAGGAAACCCAGTAGTCAGGCCGCTTTACACGGATGGCGTCGGTGCCAACCTTCTGCAAGAGCGTCCGCCCAGCCTCGTCTTTTTCTCCGTTCCAGCCGAAGAATGTCTTACAGACATACTTCACCAAGTCGCCATAATGAGCGACCAGGACGGAATTGCCGTCCGCTTCGAGAGCGCTTCTGAGGAATCCTGCCGTGGTGTCTTTGCCGTGTCTTGCTTTGCCGGAAATCAAAATTACTTTCATCGCTTACCTCCCTTTTGTTTCTTGGAATACTTTTGGAAACTGAGAATCGCCTGTCTGACGGTCATGGGTTCATCTGGCGGCCGCCACTCCCTCTCTCCGCCGTAATAAAGCTCTCTGACATTGCAGAGAGCTGCTACGACGGGGATATCGGGGTTGTCCACTTCGTGTTCGCACACAATCGCAACCGCCTTTTTACCTGTCTTGGTGAAGTCATCCACCATTCGCTGGAGGCAGAGCCGCTGTCCCCATGGAACTTTAGCCTTGTGGTGCTTGACCTCCAGGATTATGTACTCGGAATCACGGTACTCAATTATCCCGTCGATGTCTGTTGGGTATATTCCGCCATCCAGCTCAAGACCTTTGAAGTCGATAAGCTGTTTCATCCGTTTGGGATTCAAGATTTTGCTCTTCATGGCTTACCCTTTCACGAGTTCCGGGAACCCACTGGGCCCGTTACCATTGTCATGAAAGAATAAAACCAGAAAAACCAGCAAAATCACCACAATGAACGGTTCTCTCATGGTTTGCCTCAGTTTCTGATGGCGGTCAACAGTTCTCTGCTGACAAAACCCAATGTGGCGCTGTTAAGCTGGCTCGTCATGCTTTCCACGGCCTGCTTAACCTCTGGGTTGGCCGTGCCGTCGTTGTTGCGTTCCTTGAACACATGGGCAAACTCAGTGAGAGCAATTCTGAAAATGAAGTTGGACGGGATAGACAGCATATAGAGGCCGCGCTTGACATCCTTGCTGTCTTCCATCCCTTTGAGGATGTATCCGTTCGTTGCCCGAACATAGGTCTGACCCTCATACCTAATCTCATCCGGGGTTGTGATGCCCAAAGCGGCCAGAGCGACATCAGTTGGAATGATTTTGCCCTGATAGTAGGACGACATCTCGCCCCGGCTGAAGTCCGCCAGTCTGGTGGATGAGCGGATGATGCGGTTCTGCATCCGCATAGCGTGGGAGTCCAGGTCATCCTGGCCAGCCCTATGTAATCCGTACACGGTGAACGACAGGTCAATAAACCGAAGCATCGTGTAGTGCCTGACGCCCCATTTGAACAAGCGTTTAAGCCAGTCGTTGAGCTTTTCAGACATTCCATTGAGAGCGCCAAACGGTGTTTTGCCGTCAAAAGCAAGATTGGAGTGGGCGAGCGTCTCATTGCGCACGTCCAGCTCCAACTCTCTGGTGATGGTTCGTTTGGATAAGAACATTGAAATGATGGCGTCGTCGATACCATCAATCCTGTTCAGGAAAACTTCCATAGCCCCTCCTTATTTACTGATTCTCGTAGTATTCGGGATGCTCGCTATAGCACAGGTAGGTATAGCCAAGGTAACTGTCGTACAGTTCGAGATATGTACCGCTTCCCTGCCGGTGATTGGACTGAAACACAACCGAGATATCGTTAATAAGACGTTCACCACCCAGCAATCTGGCCGCCGCTTCCACACAGCTCTCATATGGGGTCAAGCTCTTGAGCTTACTTACTCCTGAATACTGCCCTTTCTGATGAATGACTTCCAAAACCGTGTTGGGGAACTCTACGGATGCGACACGGTTTAACACGACCTCGCCTACCATCATCTTCCACTCCATAGGGAGCCAGTCAGAACCGGCCTCGGAGGTGATGACTTTAGAAAGCTCGTACAGGTCGTCAAAACTGACCTTGGAATCGCTCAGATTATAGGTGTCAATCTTATTATTTCGCTCATTTTCTGCGATGCGGCCACGTTCGACATCGCCAGTCAGGCAGCACTCGCACATAATGGCCATATAGTTTGTCTCGTCTACGATGGGAGCGGTCTCCAACGCATCCGTATCATCGTCGTACCGCAGAGCAGCCTCGACGACGCCCGCATCTTCATTTTCGTTCTTGATGGCTGTACAAGCCATTTCTCCCCGAGCGGATGCGTTATTACATCCGCAGATGGAAACGCATATAATTGCCGCCAGCAAGAAGATAGTGAATTTTCGCATTGTTCTACCTCTCTACTGTCCGAGAGAAAGAGCCCAAGAGCTGATTAGACTCCGGGCTCGTCCTCTGGTTTGTTGGTTTGTTTCTTACGTTGCCGATTTCAGGACTTTGAAGCTGCCCAAAAACTCATCCAGTGCAGTAGTATCTGGCTGGACTTCGGCTTTTTTCTTGGGCTTTATGTTCACAGAGCCGATGGTTCTTGCTTTTGGGCTATCCTGTATCAGGAACTGCGTAAATGGACTCGGAGCCCACTGACGGTCATATCCTGTGGCAAGTGTGGGTTCCATATACCTGAACATATCGGTCGTGGGTGCGAACAAAGGGTCTTCCAGGAGCATATCTGCTACCGCCCTCGCTGCAACATCAGTGGCCGTTGCCGCCGTCGCCATCTCACGGCCATATCCGAAAGACACGGTAAGCCCCATATCACGGAGTTGAGTTGTGCGTCCATTAGAGCGCTCCATAGCGTAAATCCTGGCCTGATTGTCATCATCAATGACCATGAGTGTTCCAGGTTCCATGTCCTGGGAACCATACAACCCCTTAATAGCGGCCCTGAATATCGTTCCGGCCTCTTCGTTGATGGCCCCAACATCATGCCCGTAAAATTTCGCAGCCACTGTGAGTTCCTGGACATTGTGGTTCAAACACCAACGTGATTCATAGACAGATGCTGCCCAGAACACGTCCTGCGTTACAACCATGACAATATCCTCAGAGCGCACGCCAAGTGCGGAGAGTCTTGATATTTCCTCAAACGCTGCTTCAGCGAGCGCTCTGTATGTCACTTCTGTCATCGTCATCCCTCCTCAATCGGAGAAATCTTGCAGTCTGCCACAGCCTTGTCAAAGCACTCACAGCAGAGCTGGAGATTGACGTGGTCGCCGTCATGGATACTGCCGTAGCAGACCTGCTTATGTATTGTGAAGTCCTGCTGGAGGTCAAAGAAATCCAGTTCTTTGCCGCACATATTGCAGACCTTTGCCTCGGGCAAGCTAACACCTCCTCTTTTTCGGTTATAAAATCCGATTTTGATATGCTTAGGTCGTGGCCCCACCATCATCCCCACCGGGGTTAAGCTCATCGACGCCACCCTCGTCGGGATTCTCAGGGGTATCCGGTTCGACAGGGTCGGCGGGTTCATCGGGAGCGACATCGGGTTCGGTCGCCAGGAACGCCTCCAGGTCGTCCAGGCAGTTATTGCACAGCTCCTTTTCCCAGAGGATGTCGTTCATCCTGGGGTCGTCGCCACGATACGGAGGTTTGCTGTTACTACAAGGCGGCTCGGGCTGAAGCCTGAACGGCCTTGCGCAAGTCAGAACACGAGCGTGCCTGGGATTCTCGATGACCTGCTTACAGCGGTCGCAGAGGATACACTTCATTGGGTATTACTCCTTCCTTTAATATATTTTGTCGTAGTCCAGCATTCTGAAATAGGCGCCGTCACGCTCCCAGCTCTTGCAGAAGATGATGTCGCCCTCCTGAACCGGGCACTTATCGTAGACTCTGCAAAGTGCGGTGAAACGGCTTTCCACTCCACTTCCGATGGACTTGGTGAACAGACTATAGCCAAACAGCTTGTCGTCACGCTTTCTATGTAAAGGCTTTACGCCAGTAACATACAGCTTCTTCCTGTCCTCCGGCTTGTTCGACGTATAGCCGATGTAGCCCATGACATCGTAGAAGTTGCGAACCTTAATGATGTCGCTCAAGTCGTCCAGGTGTAGAGCCCGGACGGCTTCCTCCGCTCCACGGAGAATCGACATGACATCTAACAGAGTGTAGCTCTTTGCTTCACCGCCGGAACGAGTTACACCGACAGCATATCTCTTGACAATATCCTCAAGGGGTGTACCGTCTACCACGGATTTCTTAATCTGCTTGGCCTGTCCTTTCTTGAACAGGTTGAACAAATCGACAATCTTGAACAGCTCCCGCTGATTGCCAAACTCTTTGAAGAAGTCAATCTTAATGAGAAGCTCTAACTGCCGGGAGTCCAGGCTGGTTTGCTGCTCCAGGTCGGCCAGCAAATCCATGAAATAGGTGTATTTCTTCGTCTTCGACAGCTCAAACAGCTCGTTGGCGACCGCTTCACCGATATATTTGACGGAACTCATGCCCTTGTAGATGGTGCGGTTCTCCTTATCAAAGAAGTAACCGCCCCTGGACACACCCCACTTTGGGTTGGAGATTTTTACGCCGTAGAGCTTCATCAGCTCCGTGCCATTGTTGGTGTCATCGCTGTTCTGTGCGTTGTTGAGAAACGCTGTGATGAACTCCATAGGGTGGTAGTAGCGGAAGTAGCCGCACAGATACCCCAGGAGACAGTAGGCGACGCTGTGGTTGTAACCGAACTGGTATGATGCGCTGTCCTCGATGATTTGGAGGAACTCTTTTGCCTCTGCCTCCGCCACGCTCCGTTCTTGCGAGGACTTGTTACAGTACCCCTCCAGAATAGACGGAAGGGCCGCGTCCAACCGGTCTTTCTGCTTTCGCCCGATGGCACGTCTGATGTTGTCGGCCTCGCTCCCGGACAGTCCGCATATCTGCTGGAGGAACTTGATGGTATCTTCCTGATAAATCAGGTAGCCCAGGTTGTCCGCCAGAAGGTCGTCGATGATTTTGGACGGGTTGTGGTGCTGCTTTCGTGCCAGCAGTTGGTCACGGTATGACGCCCCGGAGGGCCGGATACAGGCTGTGACCAGGGACATATCAAAGATGTTGGAGGGCTGGAACTTCTTGAAGCAGTCTGCGGCGAACGAGCTCTCAAACTGGAAGATGGCCGTCAGGTTGTTGCACATATCCCTCCAGACGTTCTCATCGTTCCAGTTGACCGTATTGGTCTGCGGATACGGGATACCGATATAATTGCAGGTGTCTCGTATGACCTTGACAGTTTTCAGGGCAAGGAAGTCGTACTTCGCCGCGCCGACCTCATGGGCTTCATCCATGTCCATGAGCAGGCAGGTCTCTCCGTCCTTGGAGAACGTTCCGTAGTTGTCATCCAGTGTGATTGGGCTGATGACCATGCCTGCCGGGTGGACAGATTGAGAAACCCTCGTGCCCGCAAGACCGTCATAGTAGTAGAAAACCTCTGGATACTTCTTCCTGGCGGCGTCCGGGTTCTCCACAAACGCCTTTTTGATTTCACTGGTTCTTGCGACGGAGTATTTCTCCTTGTCAACCGTGCTTGCCAGCGCCCGGCAAACCTCGTCAATCACGCTCTTATCGGCCAATGTGCCGTATGCGGCCACTCGTGCAGTCTTATCCGCCCCAAACCGGCTGGTGATATACTCAAAAATCCTTGGACGGTCATCGTAGACCACATCTACGTCGATATCACCGATTTCTTGCCGGTCTTCGTTACAGAACCGAGAAAACACGGTATGCCATGTCTCAGGGTTCAGGTCGATAATGTCAGTCACGTAGGCCGCCCTGGAGCCGCCAACGGAACCACGGGCCGTGCCAATGGCCATCCCATTTTCCTTGCACCAGCGAATCAGGTCAGACATGGAGAGCATGAACCCGCTCATCTTCAGCTTCTTGAAAACTCGAAGCTCCTCCTCGATGGCGGAACGGAAAGCCGCCTCCTGCTCACGAGGAATCACGCCGGAGTTGAGCTTGTCATCGAGAGACTCCCAGGCTCTGGCCTCGAAAATCCTCTCGTCCTCCTCCTGGGAACCGTACAGAATGGGATACTTGATAGAACTGTCCAGCTTGAAGTTCTCACACAGCGCTGCAATCTCATTGGTGTTCTGGACGGCGGTGTAATACTCGTCCTCGGTCAGCGCTCCCTGCTGGGCAAACATATCCAGAAGCTCGTCCACCGTCTTGTAGGAGAGGTCGAAGGCGTCCTCGTCACCGTAGGATTTGCGCTTTGACTTCAAAAGAATACCCCGGCACTCCGCCTTATATTTGGTGGAACTATGGGTGTCTGTTCCCGCCACCAGAGGGATGTTGTACTGCTTGGAAAGCCGCGCCAGCCGTTTGTTGAACTCAATTTGCTCAGGGTGGTTGTGAGGCTGGACTTCCAGATAGTCGTAATGCTGTAGCAGTTTCTCATACCAGGGGTTATCCTCGCTGAGTTTATTGAGAGGGCTGGCCAGGCAGGCGCTTGTTTTGATGATATTATCTGAAATACCAAGGAACTCCTCGAAGGAGATACGGTTGGTATAGTAGGAATGGTCGGCGTCGGATGACTTCGTGACCAGCTTGTTGAGTTCTCGGATTCCCGCCTCGTTTTTGGCGAGCAAAACCGTATGGTAGTTATCCCTCACCTTGGGTTCAAGCTGCTCTGTGAGGTAAATCTCAACTCCGTGGACGAACTTGAGCCCTGCCTTGTCACAGTATAGCTTCTTGGAAATCCAACCCCTCGGGAGCCCATGCTCGGTGGAGGCGATTGCTGTGCCGCCCGCCGCTTTCACAAGGTCAACATACTCGTGGAAGTCAGTGCAGGAGTCCAGCAGACTTAAATCTGAGTGCAGATGGTACAAAAAGTACGATGTTGGTCTGTTTACCGCCATGACAATCTCCCTTCATAGAGTCTTTTCCATACGTCCGGGCCCTTATCCACCGGGGCGTCTTTCTCATCGAGGAGCCCGGTGCCATCCCAGATGTATTCCACGTTCACAAACTGCTTCAAGCGGTTGATGTTGTGGTCTTGCCGTATGGAAACTTCTTTATCTAACGCAAAAACCACCCTGCACCCCAGCTTTATCAGCAATTTCATCTGATTTGGGTTCAAGTGAGAGGTCAGGATGGCTCCAGCGTTGTGGATTCCCCATGTATCAGCCAGCAAAACTGACTTGCAACCCTCAAAAAGGATGATTTCGCCCTGCTTTTTTATGTATTCGAGGTTTTCAGCGAATCCGTAGATGGTTTTTAGCTCGCCCCAAGACATGAAATAGGTGTATTTTCTGAGTTTTTTCTCCTTCCAAGCCTTATCCAGCGTTCTGCCGCCCACATTTACGATTTTCCCATCTGGGTTTCGTATGGGGTAAACCAGCCGGTTGGAAAAACTATCGTAACGCACCTGAAATCGCTCCAAAGACGCTTTAGAGATGCCTTCCCGCTCCCAAACGGCAAGTTTGTCCGCTCTGCGCTCATACCGTTCCATATAGTCATCGGGCAAAGTGGTCGATTTGGCCTGTTTGGGTGCCTTTTGGGGTGGAGCGAAGTGTTTTGCGACCTCTGCGGCGGCAAGGCGCTTGTGGCACACTATCGTGCCATCATTCCCGACGTACTTTTTCAGTGTTTCGATGGCTTCTTGGTAACCACACTTGTTGTAGTACCGAACGAACGTTAAAACGTTGCCCCCAATACCAGACGAGAAGTCGTAAAAGGTGTTTGTCTCTCTGCGAACAGAGAAAGACGGCGTGTTTTCCTCTTTGAACGGCGATAAAGCCCAATATTCCCCGTTTTTCTCTGTGAACTCTATGTACTGCGAGATATAATCCAGAATATCAATCGACTCTATCAGTTCAGACAGTTCCACGCCGTCTCCTCCTCTCACATTTTCTTACGGCTTATACCAGCCGACATATTTTCCTTCGCGGAAGATGAACCTGCGGCCGAAAGCGCACACATACAGCGTGCTGGGGTCTTCACAACTGCGTTTGAACATGGATTTCTGCCCTCCTTTCGTCCTTGTGATATATTTAATTGTGTTTAGCTGCCAAATTAAAAAGGCGTCTGTGGGATATGCTGTTTCGCCTGTTCGTAGCTGATGTGGTTACCATCGAACAACAGGTCTATGTACTCGTCCTGTGTCATCTGCATTCCGTTGCGGTTGACAGTGACCCGGAGCTTCTTGTTGCCGCATTCGGCGCCGTCAGTCTCGATTTCCTCCGGTGTCTTATCGGTTATCATCGCAATCGTAGATGCGTTTCGGGCGATTTTGGCGCTATCGGCCAGTTTTCCTGTGACTGTGGCCTGCGCCGCCCCGATACCTGCGATGTTCATGTCGCCACAAATCTGGTTCTTTACCATGTCCACAAACCGACCCAACTCCTGATAACTGTCGAAGGCATCGCCCTCGCCTTTACCTTTGAAGTAGTCCACAATCAGGACATCAAGTCCTTGAGTGTGCCGCACCTTCTTGACGGCGGTGTAGATGCTCTGCTGGTCGAACGTGGGGATATAGATGTGAGTGAACTTGCGGGTCTTGAGCCATTCTTTTGCCTGCATGATGCGCCCTCGCTCCTCTGTGGAGTAGTTCCCCGAGGTCAGGCGCTTATACTCGATGCCAGTCAGGTGCGCCAGGATACGAGCGGTGAACAATCTGGTGTTCAGCTCACTGTCCAGGTAAAGAACCGCAAAATCCTGCTTGAGCAAGTCTACGGCGCAGTTCAGGAGCATCATGCTCTTGCCCTGTTTCTGCTCGGCGCCAAAGATAAACAGCTCTCCTCGTTCGATGGTGGCGTACTCATTGAGAGCTGGGAACTTGAACGGAATACCAGCATACCCGCTACCCTGCCTGCTCTCGATTTCCTCCCAATACTTATCAACGACCTCCCGATATGGAGGAACCTCGTTTGTGGCCGAGAACTCCATCATCACATCGTCCAACATCCGGTAGATGCGCTGTTCGATGTTACCCTCTGATGGCTGGATACACAGCCGCTGGCACTCTCTAAGCTGCTGGTAGGTGTCACGCCGAAAGGCGGCGTCCAGAACGCTCTTGACCAGAAGTGTGTACTCCTCGACCGAGTTACGAGCAATGGAATCGCTGTTCTCCATAAAGGTATAGAGCTGTTCCACGCTCAACTCGTCAGCGAGATGCCGCGTAGCCTCGGAAGAACTGAGGGATTGGATGATATTGTAAGGGTCAACGGTCGTGATGCCCTCCCTTGCCAAGGAACAAATCGCCTGGTATATGTATCGGTTCTCCTTGTTGGTAAAATGGTTGGGAAGAAGGTCTTCCGAGTAAAACGAATACTCGGGATGGTGGAAAAGCGTGGCAATGATACCGGCCTCGCTGTCCACCCTTGCGATATCTTCGCTTGCTCTCATAACTCACCTCTTTTTCTGCGACAACTTGTAATACTCACAGTGGCCGTTCATCTCGCAGAGGTAAGTACACCTGAAATACTCGACATCCGGCCTGAAATCAGTCTCCTGCGTAATCTCGGCCACACTATCGGACAACCACCTCTTGGAATCGGCGTATGCCTGCTCCTGGAAGGGCTCCTCGATAAGCGACTGCTCCCTAAAGCAATTAAAGCAGAGGTACTTCGGCTTTCTGCCAAGCTCCTGCTCGATTGCTGCGGAATAGATGTAGAGCTGTCTCAAGTAATCATCGAGTTCTTCATCGGTCTTGGTCGGTTTGAGCCGGGCACTTCTGGGTTTGAGCGTCTTTGACTTGTTGTCTACGACGTAGAGCTCGCCATCTTTCTCTCCAAGGAAGTCGATGTAGCCAACAAACGGAATACCGTTCATTGAGAAGTCAACCCGCTTCTCGACTGCAATCATGTTGTATGGGAACGGTGTGAAGTTCTTGAGGTAGTTGAGACCACTCTTGAAATAGTTCGCAAAAACCTTTTGGTTTGGAGCGTGTCCTTTGACACGGCTTCTGAACTCCTGCAGATACATATCGCAAAGCTGACTTTGCGTCTTCTCGCCCCGGTAGTACAGCTCAATCAGCTTGTGGACGAAAGAACCATAGTCGGAGAAGAACATATCTTTGCCGTGGAGTTTGCGAATGTACTTCAGATACCATCTGTAGGGGCAGTCGTAGAAAGCCTTGATACGGGAGTAGCTCCACACCATATCCTCAATGAGAGGTGCGTAACTGATGTCTCCCATGGGCTGTCCCTATCAAAACGGGAGCCGGTTGTCGTCCAGCTCCCCTTCGTCAACGGCGGGCTGAGGGTCGGTGCTGGCGCTGGGGCCGCCAGCGGAGTTGTTGCCGTCATCAAGGTCAAAAGAGAACATCTTGAAGTTGGTGTATGTAACCTTCTTATCACGGTCGTACTTGGTGGACACATCCACGTCGCCCAGCTTAATGCGGTCGCCTTCCTTCAGACCAGCGGCCTTGTGAGCGGCGGCGGTGCCAATCGCCAGAACAAAACCGGAGAAATCCTGCTCATATTCACCCTGCTTGTTCTTGCGGCTGACAGACATACGAATCTTAGTGCTGGTATCGCTCATGGGCTTAACTTCCCACACCTTTGCCCATGCGCCTGTACGGAATCCCATCTTACATCACTCCTTAATCCCAAAAGTTTCTTTGAAGTCGGCCAGCAGTTTCGCCGCCAGCGTAGACTCCGTAATGGCGAGGTAGTTGCCGTTCTTGGCATACTTGGACACAAACTTTTTGACCTCTTCGGACTTGTCCTTGTGTGCCTCAAGATAAGACCGGATAACGCCATCGAAGGTCTCGATGATACTCGCAGCAACCATCTTATCCTCCTCTGCCTCCGCCTGCTTCTGTTTGCTTCGGTGGGCATCGAGGTCGTCATCGGTGGTTGCGATGTTGAAATACTTGAGCAGGAAGTAACGGTCAGCATAGGTCAGACCAGAACCGAACGCCTGAGAGGCATCCGCCTGCTGACCAACCATTGCCCAGGGCACTTCGATACGCTCCTCGGGATTGTCGTCGTTGACCCAGACCCAGGTCATGTCAGCGCTGACCAGAACATCGTTGGCGTTTTCCTCGTAGATATCGCCGCCCTTAGTGGATTTGGTCTTTTTGTATGTATAGGGTTCGACCCTGGTAGTTCCTCCGACGATACCGGGGATGAGGGAGATATGGTACTTGTCCATGAACACGGAGACCTTGGCGAGGATTTCATCCTCAGACACATAGGTGTATCCGTACCCCCTCTTATTCTTCTTGATGACCTCAACCTGTTTCCTGATTTTGGCCAGCTTCTGATAGATGTTGAGTTGCGCCTGTTCGGCCATGTTACACCTCCATGAGATATGTTGCGGCCATGTCGGCAAAGTGGAGAAAAACTGCGAGCTTACTGCGCTCAAAAATCTTTCCGACAAAACCGTTCCCGCCCTTTACAGCGGTATCCCATCCGCCCATATGGGCCCGGATTGCCAGGATTTCCTCCGGTTCCAGGTGGATGAAGTTCTGGATGATGATGATTGACTTGTCCGCGTGCTCCCCGCAGGGGAACTTCTCGTCAATCTCATACACCTCTTTCTTGTACCACTGTCCCGACTCCTCGTCCTTGGCGTTACGGAATCCCTTCTTGTAGAAGTTGACCTTGCAAACGTCATGAAGCAAGGCGGAGATGGCAATGGTCTCGGGTGAATAGGTGTCTTGCAGGCCAGCTTGCTGGACAATCTCCTTCAGACAGTGGTAGACATTCAAAGAATGCTCCAACAAGCCGCCTTCGTGGCTGCCATGGAACCGGGTTGAGGCCGGGGCCACGAAGAAATCCGATTCTGACAGCCATTTGAGCAAATCGTCGGCGCCATCCCGCTGAATATTCTCGTTATAGATAGCGAGAAACTGCGCCTTCAATTCCTCTAATGTTTCCAAGAATAACCCTCCTTTCGTTCAGATTATACTGAGCGCCTCTGCGCATTGTATTATATTTAATTGTGTTGATATATAAGAAAGAGAAACCCGCCAGCGGGTTCTCTTAGCTTTCAAACTTAGATGGAGAACGCCAGCTTCCAACGCTGGTAGTCCTCCATATAATCCCGGCCGCGCTGCCTTTGCCGGTGTTCGATTTTGGTACGGCCCTTGATAACGTAGGTTTTGCCAGCCATGAGCGCAGCGGCTACGCCGGTGAAATCCACCGGCATACCAGCACGCTCACGTTCGTACATTCTGTAAAAGAGTCCAGACATCCAGACCCGATAGAAACTCAGTTGCAGTTCTGTCTTGCCCTGTTTGATGGCATCCGCTGAAAGGTGCGACATATTAGAGCGAAGATTACTCGTCTGCGTTATCGCACGGTATCCTCGAATCAACGTATCGCCCGGAATTCTGTCCCGCCGGATAGGCTTAGCATAATTCGGGTGCCTGTACAAAAAACTCGTCAGTTCAACAGCATTATGGAATGCGGGCAGCGCTTCACGGTAGATGGGGGCGCTGGTATCGCCATACTGGATGCACATCTCCGTGAAGTTGACATCGGATACCTTAACAGACAGGACATCGTCGTCCTGAATTCCACCGTAAGCCATCCAGTAGTAGCAGCGGTATAGGTTGTCCAGCATCTCGTCTTCCTCTTTGCTGAAAACCGCATCCAGATACTGCTGGAGGTGAAATGGGCTGGACACCATCTGGTGCTTCACCTTATCCAGCCCAGCGGCAGTAATGCGGAGCATCCCGTCGCAAGCGCCGGGAACCCGCATTGCCATACACCACCTGACATACTCCTTGAGGATGTTCAACGACATCCACTGGCTCCTGAATCGAAGAGCTACGACCTTGTCGATAACGGGCTGTAGCTCCTCTGCAGTCTTGGTACACAGGTCTGCTTGCCAATCCTCCTCGAAAGGCTCCATCGCTGTAAACACGGTGGTTGCTACGTTCGCTGTATTGATGCTCTGCGTATAGTCCCTGATGAACCTGGTTTTCAACTCGTTGTTGTACATGACACGCCTCCTACAGTTTATGTAGTTATGCCGGTACAGCGCTGTTCAGCGCAACCGCCTTCTTCCAAACGGAAATCAGGAACTCCATATCCAGGTAGGAGATAGCAGAGGTAGCCAGCAGGCTTGCCGCCGCTATCTGCTTCATATAACTCTCGGGCAGGGTGGTGATGTAAGCCCCAATACGAGCCTTGGACATACGCTCTGGGTTCTCACACTGGACAACGCTGTCCAGCTTCAGCCCACTGTCACTCGCCTTCACAAAAACATGGGTGGGCTGGAAGAGTTTCTTCTGAGCGCTGGTGATTGACAGGGCAATGATGTTGGGGCTATGGATGTTCCCTACGTTATTCTGGAACACCAGTCCCGGCCGCCAACCGTTCTGCTCGCTGCCGGAGCCCTCGAACTTCATATAGTAGACTTCGCCGATGCGATAGCTGCTCTTCTTACTCTGGGTCTTCATTTATGCTGTACTCCTTCACTTCTGTTGTGTTGATGGTTGGAGTATAGCACACCCAGGGGTTCCCTGTCAACTCAATAAAATAAAATACATGAAAAAATTTTTAGGACAGAATGAGGGTATAGGTCACGGTAGGCTTTGACGCTCTGGAGTTGCCGCAATAGAGGGTTAAAATCGTGCCTAACACTGTCGATTCCGTATCTATTTCGGCAAATTTCACTCCGTTGAAGCAGACGCTGTTCATGCCAGACTTCAAGCAAACCTGGTTCGGATTCTCGTAAATCAACACAACTTGAAAGTGAAGCCTTAGTTTGCATAGGCCGCCAGCAGTATCGCAGGTCTGATTCTCGGTGTAGTAAGTAATTTGGTTTAGTGAGTTCCTTTCACAAAAATCCTTTAACTCTCTGACAGATACCTGTTTTTTCATCCCGCAGTAAAAACCTCCATTGATTTATGCGTCAGAGCGTGATATACTACAGGCGGTCAGAGGCGAGTGGTGTCGTCTGTGACCCGCCCGCAATATAACTCTTGTGGGTGGTGGCGCACCGTCCTGTCGGCATTGTTGGTGTTCGGGCGGTGCGCTGCGTTTTCTTATTGACAGAAACCAAAGTTTGTGTTATCTTGTGAAAGGAAACTATTATTTGCTTGTGCCGCTTATGCTACCACAAATCATGCCCCCTGTCAACAGGGAAAAACGATGGATTTTTTTGGAGGGTCACTTTATGGACTTTGGGCAGAGGTTGAAGAACCTGCGCCTTGAGCGTGGGTATACACAGAAAGAACTCGGTTCTGCCATAGGTGTGTCTGTTGTCGCCATCCGGTCTTGGGAGAAGAACGCAAAGAAACCGGCAATGGATGCGCTGCTCTCTCTTGGACACACATTCAACGTGTCGATGGATACGCTTATGGACTTTCATGTTGGGAATGTATCAAAGACGAGTTTGGTATTGTCCCCTGCGGAGAAATCTCTGCTGAAGAACTACCAACTGCTCGACTTACATGGCAGAAAAGCCGTAGAGACCATATGCGCCATTGAGTTGGAACGGGTGTCGTCCGCTCAGCGGGCGCCTGAGCCGAAGAAGATTATCAACATTGAAGAAGTGAAGGCTACGCGGTATATGCCGCACTACACCTCGCCATCGGCGGCGGGGTTCTCCGTGCCTCTTGACGGAGCCGACTTCAGCATGATGCCAGTGGACGATTCTGTTCCTGATGTGGCGGACTATGCCGTTGACATTCAGGGCAACAGCATGGAGCCTTACATCCATGATGGAGATATGGTTTATGTGCAAAAAGACGCCGAGCTATCCATCGGGGATGTCGGCATCTTCTGTGTTGACGGTGCTATGTACTGCAAGCAGTATTATCTGGATAGTGAACGAAACCTTATCCTGGTTTCGGCCAACCCAGACTTGAGGAACTCGAACGTGTATGTGGCCGCAGACAGCGGCCGCTCTGTATCAGTCTGCGGTAAGGTGCTTCTTGGCCGCCGGATTGAACTGCCTGACTACCTGTTTGAGGACTGAAAATATCAGGGCGTGCAAACGCCCTGATTTTTTTTAGACTTCCCAGCCCATTCCTCTTACCCCGTACAGTTCGGGAGTTGGCATGGAGAACATCTCTTTCAGCCCGTGGCGTTTCAGCTCCCCGGCGCACCACATAATGACCTCCGCTTCCAGCTTTGAGGCGGCGCAGATACTTCTCGATACACCATTTACCGCATCAATCCCTGTGAGGCGACCACGCTTTGCCAGCATAATGCGCAGAGCATTTCTGGAATCACGTCTGCAGACAATTTCCTGCACCTCTTCGTGAAACCCGTGGCTCCAGTCTTTCTTTCTCTTACACCACAGCTCCCTGGGATAGAACTCGTCGATACGTCTGCCGTCCAGAATCTTGTCATAGACCTCAGATACTTGTTCAAGAACGGCATCCTGATTCTCTGGGCGGCTGATGAACAGCCGGAGTTCTTCCTCAAGAGCCCGGTCTGTGACCATGGAACACCACTGGTCTCTGCGGGTCTTGACCTCTGTTCTGCGATTGTCGGCTTCCTTATGGTCGATGTGCTCGTTTAACAGCTTATTACCATAGTAACCTCCGCCGAACAGTGCGATAAATAGCTCGAACATCAGATATCCCTCACCTTATAGCTGCTTCGATGTGCTCCTTCGCCTCTTCCAGCTTTTCCAGCGCATCGTTCAGATTGTCTACTGCGTCCTCCATGCACTCAAACCGCTCGGAGCACTGCAGATTCTCGGGGCAGTTGTCCATACAGTCCTGCTCCTTGTCGCAAACGGACTCCACCGTGGTCGTCACGTTTGACAGCATACTAATCGCCTCCCGAAGGCGGCTGCGTCTCTTATTGTCCACTTGTCTTCTCCCATAATCCGTCGATGTTCAACTCGATTCGCAGAGACTCCTTTCCACACTTGGAAAATGCGAACGAATTGACCATCTTGATGAGCTGGAAGAACCTGTGTGTCCTTCCATGTTCCAGCACCATATCATCACAGATAACCATGATGGTGAACTGCTTGTTGGATGTGTTGACACTGACATCAACGGTATCACAATCCAGCTCGGGAACGATTTCATCCACCAGCTCACACGCTGCATAAAGTCTGTCCCGTACCTTGGGTTGCAGAACATATGCGGCCCCAAATTCTTTGGTGGACTCCTCGATGACCTCGTCAACGAACGACTTGCATCCAGAATACTCCATACGGCCCTCCTTATTCAATCGGCTTTGTCAGGCCGTGGAATGTAAACGTAAGGCGAACCCGGTTCTTTGCCAGCGGATACACCTCTGTATTACTGGCGAACTCGGCGGCTCTTGCAAACCACTCCGGGTCATAAAACTCCAGCACCTTTGCCTCAACAGATACACTGCCCATCGACTTAAACGGCTGATACAGCTTGTATGACACCTCTGCGTCGGTGCCCCTGGTGAGATATTTCAAAACCGAGTACACAAACTTAATCTGTGCCAGTTTCAGCGGGTCAAGAATGGTGGGTTCATCCTCATCGGCGGCGACTTCCTCCTGAACCCCGTCCAGGATGGACTCAAACATCTGCTTGACCTCGTCGTCCGACATGAACCCATAGTCAAAATCCATGTCCATTGAATCACTCCTTCTGTTCGTCATTGTACCATACGGGATTCCGCTTTTCAACAGCGTTCCGTTAAGCTGCACACAACTCTGACCTCTCCGTTGGCCTCATCACCAAGAATATGTCTCAGGGAGTTCGCCACCATCTCTACGTTGATGGGGCCAATGAAGCAGAGGGAGAACTCACTCATCTTCATCGACGCAGGCGCAGGTTCGACAGCCTTGTCCCCCTCTTTCATATCGCTAACCGCGATGTACTCCTGAGCACTATGTAAGAACCGTTCCCATGCGTCCCTTTGCTCGGCATTCATGGAGTGGCCAACGCGGAACTTGATATCCAAGTCCGCTGATTGGATATGGCGGCGGACGGTAGCTACGCTCATGCCGAACATCTCCGCCAAATTAGTGGCGTTGGCATTGTAGGTCTCCGCCAGATGCCGCAGATACTCCTCCTGGACGCCCTTGGAGAGCTCTTTGAAGTTTTCCCACGTTGTGGGCTTGTCAAAATTCAAGGACACGACTTTTCCATTCCTTTCTTTCCATTGTTTCTGTGTCATATAATCAGTTGACATGGGACAGCGCCTGCTTTTACTTCCGCATTTGCGGTGAGAAGCCTGATGAGCGAGGCGTTTCTTCTGGTAGTTTTCGTAGTCGAAGTCGTTCATCGCACCACCCCTATTCTTTTGTCAACGTCATATTTTTCTTCCAACTCTTTGGGAGAACGAGCCCTCCCGAGTTTCTTAAACGAGCCGTCAACCAGCTCGTAAAGGAAATAGTAATCTCGGGAGGACTCTTTACTTGTTATGATGAACATGAGTTCGTGGTCTTTGTTGTAGATGCCGACCCAGACACGCTCACCCTTTGGATATTTGAGCTCGCTCATAGCATCGCCCTCGCCCGTTCAGCCAGAATGTCGTGGTCATTGGGCAAACTGCCGGAGATTTCTTTACCGACGTTCGTCAGATAGAAATAGTGCTCTGGCTTGCATCCCAACATCTCAATCGTATTGGGGTTGCAGTTCAGCAGAAGAGAGACCAGCTTATTGAATGAGTAGACCGTAGTATCGGTCTGCGTGTTCACGACCTGCTCAAAGCTGGTAAGACCGAGCAAATCGGAGGGGCTGTTCAGGGCGCAACCCCGAACGTCAACGTCTGATGTATCCACGTTCGTCCCATAGGAGTAGCTGCCGCCCAGCGTCAGGAAGATGATTCTCCCGTTGAGGTGCGGATTGGTTCTGAGGAACTCGTACTCAGGCCCTTTCACCACTTCTCTGATTTGCTCGATTGTCATACCTTTATTCCTCCGTTCTATGCACTCGAAGCACGCCGATGAAACCCGCGATGGTCTGCGCAGCTTCGATAATTTCTTCCATTGTGTTCATCCTGGAGAAGGAAACACGAACAGAGCTCCTGGCCTCCTCCATTGTGAGCCCCATCGCCGTCAGCACATGGCTTGGATTCGACTCGTGGCTCTGGCAGGCGGAACCAGCAGAGATGCAAATCTCTTTGTTATCCAGCATCAGAATGAGTGACTCATTGTCCACTCCGTCGATGCGAAGATTCACTGTCTTGCCGGGAGCCATAATGGAGCCGCCGTTGATATGGATGATACCATCCATCCCCCGTTCTTTCAAGGCATCGGTCAGCTCCGTCACGAACCTCTGCTTCAGGCTGGACACATAGGTCTTGTCCTCCTGGAGCTGCGCGGCGGAAAGCTCACAGGCTCTTCCGAACCCAACGATACCTGCCACGTTCTCGGTGCCTCCCCGGAGACCGTACTCCTGCTCAGCCCCGCCGTAAATCAGCGGTGTAATGGTGGTCACGTCCTTTACATACAGAGCGCCCACACCTTTCGGGCCGTGGATTTTATGAGAGGATACTGAGAGGAAGTCACATCCAATCTCCACAGCGTCGATGGCATGGCACCCCGCCGCCTGGACACAGTCGGTGTGAAACAGTACCCCGTGCTTCATGCACAGGCTTCCGATATCACAGACCGGGTTCACAGCACCAGTCTCATTGTTGACATACATCACCGACACCAGCCCGGTATCAGGCCGTAGCAGCCCCTCCAGGGCTGTCAGAGACACGCTTCCGTCTCCCTGAACCGGGATGTACCCCACATCAAACCCCTCTTTTATCAAGCTCTCAGCGGCCCGCAGGACACTGTCGTGCTCCACAGTGGACACCAGGACGTGTGTCCGTCCAATCCGTTTCAGGTACTCCTTCACTCCGCGAAACACCAGGTTGTTGGACTCGCTTCCTCCAGACGTGAAGATAATGCTGCCGTTGCTGGCACCCACGAAGCGGGATACCTGTGCCCTCGCATTCTGGATTGCTTCGTTGGCCGCACGACCGAATTTATATAGTGTGCCTGCGTTCCCATACTGGGTCGTCAGGTATGGCATCATTGATTCCAAGACTCGCCGGTCAATCGGTGTCGTGGCCGCATTGTCGAGGTAAATCATTGGACACCCTCCTTTTCGTTTTGTTAATCAGTAGCATTAAGATACCGTATCAAGCACACGAAAAACCTCTGAGCCACAGGGGTTTCTATGGGGTCATTTTTTTCAACACGGCACTTCGCGCCAACCGCTGGAGAGAAGTTCAATCTCATCCAAAGTCCTTGGGGTGTAGTCCATCCAGGGCATCATGGCGCCGACGTTAAACATATGGCATGGGCGAGAGTACAATTCCTGCATGAGGAACTTATCGTGCTCCATCATGTTGAACTCGAACGAGTTGTGGACGTGACCATACAGGTGATACCAGCCGTAGAAATGGTTTTTGAAGCATGGGATAGGGTAATGGCTCAACACCACATTGCGCCCATTGTCTTCAATCTCCATGTATTCTGTGACCTTCACGAATTTGTCGGTGAACTTCTTGATGTGGCAGCGGTCATGGTTTCCTTTAACCAGGAAAACCTTGCCGGACAGAGAATCCAGAACAGAAATCGCCATCTCTGAGTTGCACCAGAACATATCACCAAGCACGTACACTGTATCACCCGGCTTAACTACGCTGTTCCAGCGTTCTACGAGCGCCTCGTTCATTTGCTCAATGGAAGTGAACGGCCTGTTGTCAAACGCTAAGCAGTTCCTGTGGTTGTAGTGCCAGTCTGCAATATAGAAATTAGACATTTTCTCCCTCCTGTTCACTGCTGCCAAAAAGCAGGTTGTTGAGAGCGGCATCGAACTCTTCGTCCGTCATCTGTTGAATCTCCTCTTTAGGAGGGGCATATTTCTTCGACTGTTTGCGGGCCTTATAACCACTGAGCGGCTGATAATATGAGTAGTATGGGTAGTATGGAGAGCGCAGCCACCAGTTTTCACTGCCGATACTGGTTGAGTTTGAATATGTTGTCATACACCCATCCTCTCAAACAGAAGTTCCTGGAGACTTTGGCTGAATTCCTCGTCGGTCATTCCACAGAACTCCCTATCAGACACAAACTGCTCGCAGCGCTCTGCAATTTCTCGTGCAAATTCTGCGGTAAACAGATGCTCCAGACGGCCAATCTTTTGTTCCAATGCCTGGAGCCTGTCCGCTAACGTATCTGTTGCCGCATATACTGTAGGCTCAATCATATCCTGAGCTGCGATTCCAGTAACAAGCTGGTCTCCGATGTGTAGCGTACCAGTGTCGATGTTAAACACGATTTCTGGATAGTTTGGAATGACTGGGTCGCCTGCTGTAATTGGCATTGGTTCACCCCCTAAGTAATCGTCCACCAGTAGTCAAACACTTTGCGATATCCGTTGCCCTTGAGTGGAATGTCTTTACTGCGGCGGACTGCCTTGTTTGACACACGCTTGTAGAACACCTTATTTTTTGAGCTCTTGGGGTACTCAACATAGGTGCCAAGAATATACTCGTCTCCATCCCAATGCCCGTGGATATGCGGCCCATAAATCGACCATCCCTGACTGTCCCGGTTACGGTATTTCTGGATGTTTTTTCTGTGCATCCTGCGCCGGTAGGCACGCCCCGTTTTACGGTTGCCGCCATCCCTATTTGGCGGATTTTTGATAAAGGCGTCCCCGCAGTATCCTCCGGCCCAAAACTCGTCGCCAACCTTGGCGCAACTGCAATGGTCGAATTGTAAGGTTTCTCCGAGCTCCTGGGCAACCCGAGACCTCCATTCAAGCTGTTCGCAGATGCCGCACTCATCACAAGCAAAACTCACATTTCCAACATCAATCATAGTGCTTTCTCCTTTATGCAGACAGAACTTCGCCATGCGTCTCGATGACTGTACCACGCTTGTCCTGAAAATACTGAGCGGGAACATTGAAGAAGGGATATGCCAACTGTGGGACGGCACACAGAGATGTTTCGCTACTCGGCTTGCTGCCCCTTTCGTATGCTTGTCTCAGGTCGAAAATGATGATATTTTCTTCACTGAATCGGATGCCCGGAGCATGAATTACTTGCTCCATATCCCAGCCCATGCCGGACTTGATAAGGACGGACAGCGCTTTATTGCCCACACTGATAGCCCTTGGCTTTTTTCGGGCGGCGATTTCCGGGGTAAAGAATTTCATGGCGTTCGGCGTTGTCTTTTCGCAAGGCTGGAGTGCAATCTGTGTCTTGTCCCGACTGATGAAAACCCGAACAAAGGCAGGATAGCCCAGCTCTGACGCCGCAGAAATGTTGAAGGAAATTTTGCTTTTCAGAACATGAACCTCAGCGACGCTGAATGTTCTGCTGACCTCGAAAACCTCAAAGTTATCCAAAATACCCATTAGAACCCTCCCGCTCTATGACTCTTGATGACGATAAAGTCTGTCAATCTGCCGCCCTCGTCACACTCCTCCGTCAGGTCTTCCCAGTTGTAGCTTTCCGGGGAGTCAGACAGAAGCCGTTCTTGGACAGAGCGCCAGACAGCCTTATTGATGATTGCTTCATGGTGGTCTTTAACACGGTACATAGCGGCCCGGCCATCATTGCGGATAGATTTATGCGCAAACAGGTCGATACAGATAGTTTTCTGCATGATAACATCCCCACAATACTTTTCATTGGTCAGGATGTTGCGCACCGTGGAGTAGCACCATTCCCTGTCTTTCGGGGACGGAATGCCCTGTGAATTCAAAACCTCGCAAATATGCGGGATTGGATATCCATCAACGAACATCTGGTAGATAAGTCGCACGACTGTTGCCTCGATGGGGTTGATGGTAAGCTCCCGACCGTCCTTGTCGTAGCCATAGAGCGGAGCAATCTTGGGAAGACCCGCCTCGAATCTCTTCTGGAAACCCCATTTGACGCTGGCGGATTTGGTCTCCGACTCGCCCTGAGCAATCGCTGCCAAAATGACGAGCAAGAGTTCTCCGGTCTGTGTGAGCGTGTTGATGCCCACGTCTTCAAAGAAAATGGCCACTGGAGGGGTAAGGTTCTTCAGGTTTCTGGCGGTAAGTACGCAGTCCACAACGTTTCGTGCGAACCTTGATATGTTTTTCGTGATTATCATATCAATTTTGCCAGCCTTGCAATCGTCAATCATACGCTTGAAGTCCGTCCTGTTCCTGAGAGAGGTGCCGGAAATTCCTTCATCAGCGTATATGTCAACAAGAACCCAATCCTCATGCTTCGACACGTAGTCCTTGTACGCTTGGATTTGGGTTTCATAGCTTGCCCTTTGGTCTTCAGATGAGGTGCTCACCCTGCAATATGGGGCTACTCTTTTCCGCTCATGGCGTTCTTCGCCCGACTGCCGGAAGACCGTGGGTGGGATATACTCGACATCAATTCGGTTCTCATACGCAGCTTTGATTTGCTCCTGCTTATCCTGGGGATTGTTTTGCATTTAACCACATCCTAACTTTCCGCATTCGGGCCCTGTTGATTGTAGGCCGAATGTGCAGATTATTCTCTTACCATCCGGCAGGCTCGTGCAGTGTTGCTTGCAACACAAGCGAGCCCAAGTCTCACCGCCGTCAGGCGGTTGCCGGATGGTAAGAGAGTTTCAGCCGGATTCATACTTCCGCCTTTGGCAAGAAGCTGCTACAGCGGCTATGTATTGGATGAAGTAGCAAATATACAAAGGTTGAATGTGGTTATGCCAGCAGGGTTTCGCTCTCTTTGAGGTCGCTGTCAACAAGGTAGTTGTGCGTGGTACTGCCGAGGTTAAGATTACGATACGCCTCGTCAATCTCCTCGCTTGTGATTCCGATGTAGTCCAGCGTTTGAGCTGCGGATGAATGACCGAACATCTTTTGGAGTAAGAGCAGCTTGCGGGGGTCGTTGCCGCTCATCACCATCTGGTGATAAGCGAACGTCTTTCTGAGTGTGTGTGTCGCCATGCGGTTTCCGAGGCCACAGTCCTTTGCGATACCTTTTAGAATGGAGTCCACCGCCTGTTTGCTGATGGGGCGGTTCTCATTCACACCGTTGTTGGACTTGCTGCGGAACATATAATCGCTGAGGCGAACGCCCTCTGTGTTCTCCAGATAAAGCGTGACCGCCTCAACGACCGCTGTGTTGATGGTGATGTACCGATTTCGCTGGTGTTTTCTGGTGTTGCGGGTTTTCTTCTCCAAAATGGGGAATCTGTCACGGAATGTGCAGTCGTCATTGATTAGATGACTAAACCGCAGAGACCGAAGGTCGCTGATGCGAAGCCCGAAGTTGATACCTACAATGAACAGCATATTATCCCTGAACCGTTTCTGCTCAATCAGGAACTGCGAGACCCGGATAATGTCATCCATGCTCTTAATGGGCTCTGCCGCGTGCTCCTTGGCAAGCTCACTTTGAACAGCCTCTGTGGCCGGTGCAATAAGCCCAGCCTTCAATTTCCGGCAGCTTTTCTGCACATTGGAAACGTCGATGATGCCTTCGCCCTTGGGCTGCTGTGGGAACATGATGATTTGCGACATAACAAACGCCTCCTTTTCCGTGACGATATATGAGAAAAGCCACCCTATTGGGTGGCCTTACTCCTGTTTTTGTTCCTCTCGAATCTCACTCCTGATTCTCATGAGGATTTTCCCAAGACGATTTTCTCCTTCGCCATTGCAGACGCCCCACACCTTATCTCCCCATGTGTTACCTTCAACAAGCTCTGCGTCGCCGGTGTCCAGGAGCTTCTTGAGGAGGTCGGGGTTCTGTGTAAACTTAGCCCTGCAGATAGAGTACATAACATTGTCCTTGATAGACTCCCACTCGGGACACAACGAAACTCTGCGTCCCAGCCGTTTGGCAGCGCTGGGATTCAGCTTACAGAACTCAGCCATCCGTTCTGGGCACTTGGCTGCCTGAAACGCCGCCTCGTTGTTGGAAAACTGATAGCCATGATATGTGACGGGTGCCTCGTAAAAGTTGCTCAGGAAACGGTAGGCACCATCGAACTTAGAAATCTTATTCATAATTACCTCCAAATCAGACATACAGGTGAAACTTCTTGCTGATACTATGGGCAACTTCGTCCGGGAGCGGAGCAAACCAGATGCCGGTCAACGTGGTTCCGTTCTCCTCCTCCGGTTCCAGCTCCGTCAGGCAGTTGTCGTAGATGAGGCCAAAGTCTTTGCCCTCAATCAAACCCAGGTCTTCCGCCATCGCTTTGGCTTTGAGCAGGTGGCCTTTATTTCTGGCCTCGCAAATGGTCTTAACAAAAGAGCCATTGATGTAGTCGTCATAAATGCCACCAGGGATTCTCATACTGCACCGATAGTCGTCCGAGCAGTCGATAAAGTCCGAATGGTCTTGGATGAGATGCGTCCAATACGCTTCAGCGCAGTGAGCGACCTGAGCCGCCAGTTTTCCTGGCGACATCTTGAGGTCTTTTCTCATGATAAACAAGCGCCTATAAGCCATTGTCCCAACCTCCTATGTCTCAAAGGTAATAAATGCGTTGTCCTCACGTTCATCCTCTATGTACTCGCCCCTATATGCCTCGATGCTGTCTTCCGTCAGAACGAACAGGAACATCGTACACGGAACCTCATCCTGTCGATTGCACAGTGTGACAAGCGTCACACCGTCCTTACGACGATGAAATTCAAGACGCGGTTTCTCAATCGGTGGTAATTTGTCCGAGCCAATACCCCGCGTCACGTCTTGCAGAGAAATCTTCTCACATACATTGACGGAAAGAACCCCTGCTTTATTTCTAATCGTCAACGCTGAGCCCGGTTTAATCATATGCGTCCTCCCATCATACTTTGGAACTTTGTCTCGTCAAACTCAAAAGGGGTGTCGGACATATCCTGTTCAGGGGGTAAGCCGGAGCGGCCTTGGAAGTAATCGACCCAAACCTCTGGCGCTACGAGAAATAAATCCCCGTTCTGGCCTATATACACTTCAGCGTTCCAAACCTGCACGGGATATCCGAACCGCTCGGCCGCCCTATCGAACTGCTCCTTGGTTCCAGCCCTCATGCTGTGAATTCGCCGCCCCACAGTATCACCTCGCCATCTGGCGGTAGTGGTAGAACTGTAGCTGCTGGACATACCCAGCGAACCCGTCATACTTGGACGTGTTAAATTCCCCATGGTAAACATCGTCAATCAACCGGTTCATCCAAACGTCTCTGGGATAGCTGTTCATACGGTGAAGCCCAAACAACATGATGCAGTTAGCCACCTTTTCCCCAATACCTTTCATTGAAATCAGGGTGGCTTTTGCTTTGGCGTCACTCTGGGATTGGAGCTCTCCCCACACGTCGTCACTGTATGTAGCAAGCTCTTTCACGTAAGGCTCACGGTATCCGAGCGACGCCGCTGCGAGAGATTTATCTCTCAACTGAGCCGCCGTTGGAAATGCGTAGACCTCCTGCCCATGAACTTTCCCCAACGGACTGCCGAACTCTCGGCACAATGTATCCACTGAGCTGCGGATACGAGGAATGTTGTTGCGCTGAGAAATGACAAAGGTGACTACGGTCTCCCATAAATCCTGGCGAAGGATTCGGATGCCACCGCCAGCTTCGATTGCGGAGCGCAGGAACGGGTCGTCCATCATCAGCACCTGGAAGGCGGCGTAGTCCGTATCCAGGTCGAAGTATGGCCGCCACACATCCTGGAACTCCTGCTCGGTACATCGGAACCAGTAGGAGTCGCCATCCTGGTGAATACTTACGGCATGAGCGCCGGTGGCTACGATGAACTCGTTGCCCTCGTATTCGCTTATCCGAAAACACTGGCCAGAATCGGCGATTTGTCGCAAGTCGAAGGTGTTTGCGGGCGTAAAAAGAACACCCTTCATGGTCTTACCTCCTTAAATTTTACAACACGGACTCTAAGTCCGTGGCTTTTGGCCGCAGAAATCATGTGCCTTGTTCCCATACTTTTTCCGTCCCAAAAGGCAACCAGGGCGTCGGCATTCTCGGCCATTTGTACATTGCGCCGGTAACCCGCAGAGCGACCGTACCGTTCCCAGTTGGCAGGAAAGGGAAGAACTTCGTAGCCGCGTTCCAGAGCATACCGCTCGCCCAAGGTATCAGCTCCGCGAGCCTTGCCGCAGACCACAGCAATAGGCTCTTTGACGTTAGATAAAAGCCTGTCCATTTTTTCACGAAGGAATTGGTAATCGGAGAAATCCCGACTCCCGGCAATGATTACTCGGAACATTAAATAAAATTCGGCTGAAGGTCTTCGACCTGTCCAGCCTGTACATAACTGATTTCCACCAGCTCCTGGCTAAATGGGTCGTAAAGATACGGAAGGCCATTTGGGGCATAGTAGGCAGACATATACCCATATCCCGTATAACCCATGGATTCGTTAAACACAAAGTACACAACCTTTGTCTGACTGTCGTAATATAGGTCGTTGGCACCAGGGATAGCGACCAGCCCTGTGTTCGACTCGTATCCCTTGGAGCCCTTGGATACACAGGCGGTCAGACTCATAATCAATACAGCAAAAAGTGCAATGATGAGAAACTTCTTTTTCATATGTACCTCCAATCTAATTATAAAAATAAGAAGAGCAGCCTTCCCGCTCTTCTTATGCTAATAACTGGGTAAGGGATTTCGGATAACCATGTCACAAACCGAATCGTCCCATTCTGGTGTATCATAGCAGTTTTCATAAGGACACTCTTTATCATCGACTGCGCACAAAAATCGAACCCCATATATTATTCGCTGGAACACATTGGAACTTGCAGGTATCTTGTAATGGGATGATATTTCGACCATTCTTGGTACTCCGAGTTGCCGTTCTACGGCAATATGCCCGACAATTACACTATTGGAAAAGTAGCCATATCGCTGTATTATATCAAGAATTTCTGGCATGAAGGTGTCGTTTCCAATCTCTGGGTCTACATCCTCTGGTGCCCTATTTCTCAAATAGCAGTCGATATCGCTTCCATCATGCTCTACCTTTCTGGCGAAAGAGCCGACTACTATTACATATGGAGCGATATCTTCCAAAAAATTCTCGAACATACTCTCACCTCAGATGCGATTATATCATATCCATTCACAGTAGTCAAAGCTATGCCCCGCTATATTCCTGCACCTGCTGTATGAACCTATCCAGGTCTTCATCAAAGATAGCGGGTTCCCTATCGTAGTGAGGAATCCTCCGCACCTGCAGAAGGTATTCGAGCAATCCAAGGGGCTGAGGCTCGACCGGCTGCATGAAAATACACTCTTCACCGTCAATGTTGACCTGCGTCCTTCTCGTTGCTACCATAACTATTAAACCTCCTATCAAAGTTAAGTTCAATTACGCCGCTTTTTTATCCACTTTTCATGCTCTGCATACAGGTCAATCTTTGCCCATTTGAGAGCGTTGCGAAACGAGTTGGCCAGCCCTTGGTTATCATGACAAGCCCAGCGAAACGCCATGAGCATCAATGTAACACTGTGTTCGTTTGGTTCCTTGATGTATTTCCCAAGGTGCATCCAAAAGAGCTCCGACATATCTCCGTGTCTCCACTCAGAAAAATCAGACGCTTTCTTGACACTATGACTTTTCTCCTCAAGTTCCGCCTGGAGTCTTTTGTCTGCGCAGTCATCACAGAGCGCAATGTTCCCATACTTACTATAAGTAGTATAGGTGTATTTGCCGCAATCGGCACACTCCATTTCTCTCACCTCGATTCCAGATGGGCGCGAATAGCTCTTAACTCAGTCAGCAATTCCGACAACTGGCTCCGCTCCATTTGGCACTCCTCACACGCATCCCTTCCAGCGGATTCCGCCAAGACCGCGACGGCGAGTGTGACAGCAGCGTTCATGCTTCCGTTGGTATCGCTGTAATTTTTACAATAGAAGTGATACATCGAAATCAGCCTGTTGGCCGCCTCTTCCTTCGTCATACAATCACCACTAAAGTTCTGTTTCGTCTTCATCAAGGTCATCTTCTGTATCTGCGAATCGGTCGAAGATTTCTTCGTAAGCATTATTGACGGGGCAAATATCACATGAATCCGCTTCACAATGACCTTTGTTGATTTCTTGGCGACAATACTTACTGAAAAGTTCTTTGAACGTTTGCATTTCTTGTTCGGTCATGTTATTAGCTCCTTTACCAAATTCTATTTTGCAGACAGAATAAACTCATCAACATTATTGACATTTAGATATTCAATTTGTTTGGACTTGATATACTCTAATGGAAACGCCGCCTGAAACATATCTTTATAGATAACGTTTTCCATACTATCATCTATTGAGGCCCCAATAAGCTGCCAGCCATTTTCTGACACTTCGTCTGCAATTCGATTGATTGCGTCTTCATACTGTCTCAACCCATCTTCCGTAAACCAAAAAGATACCGGCTCATCCAGCTCGTAGATTGGCAGGGTATCAAATAAAGAATATAAATCATCCCTTATAAATCCCAAAAGACCAACATCATCGAGCCCTTGCAAAAATCCGACACCTTGTGGCTCTCCTGAGAAAGCGAGTTCAAATCGAAATAGTCTACTCATTTTCCACCACCAAAACCAAACCAGCCTTTCATCAGCAACGATATATGGTTGACCACTCCACATTGCGCCAGTCTATCTTCTGTCCGCATTCGCTACAGAATTTATCCTCATGCGTACCCCAGTCGTCTTCTCCATCCCCAGTGATGGTAAAGCCACCGACCTCAGACCCACATACCGGGCACCCAAAATAGTGATGGTGGATGGAGCCGCTACCAGCGTTGCATAAAACAGGAGCTAACCCTTTGTTCTTCATAAAAATCAGTCCTTCATGTCCATCTTAGCCCCACAGTGTGGGCAATGGGTACTCTCATGCCAATCGCTTTCAAGATTCAGCAGGCATCCGCCGCCGCAGTTCGAGCAGAAGTACCCCTTCTCGAACCCACGATAAATCCAGTGACCGTGCGGCATCCTCTCTGCGCGAACCTCACGCAACTCGGACAGCCATCCAGCCAACTGCTTATGTTGCTCACGGCATTCTTCACAAAGGTCTTGCCGCTCAGACGCTTCAAGTGCGTGCTGGATTGCTTCGTCGAGAGTCATATCGTCTCCACTCATTTTGATACCTCCCCAAATAATGCTCGCTGAGGAGCAAACTCGTTGAAAAGCTCGGATTCCTTTGCAAGACGAGCTGCAACCGCATCCTCTTTGGCTGAGAACCGGCCAATAAGTATGCGTTTATGTTCATGTGTGATACTTGCTACCCACTTGTCTCGCACCTTATCGAAGAAGACGCCCGTTACCCCGGAGGTGTTTGAAGAACAAAGCCCCCGATTTCTGACGTTCTCTGACCTGCTACAGCACCGCAGGTTTTGCTTACGGTTATCTGACCTGTCCTTATTGATATGGTCTACCACTTGGCCTGGCTGGGCACGCATCACAATTCTATGGAACCGCACAAACCGTTGCTGGCCGTTGAAGTAATAACAGCTCACCAGATACCCGTCTTTATCCCGATACCAGATATGGTTCTGGATGATAGGCAGGTCTTCAAGGTCAAAAAGAAAAGGGAATGAGCCAAGGTGCAGGACGCCGTGGGTGTTAAGCAGCTCAATCTCATTCCCTGCAAACTTTCTGGATGTACTCATCCCATCAGCTCATCTGCACTTATTCCGTAGAACTGTTTGAACAGCTCTGCATAACGTTCTACCGCTTCCGAAGAAAGCGGAGCTCGCAAAGATGTTTTTGACCACCATATCATTTCTTCCTCTGGAACGCTGTTCTTGGAGCACGTCCATTTACTGCCATCGTAGTAGGGTTTCGGAGGATTAGAAAGTTCCCGAACATCTTGAACAGATGTAGCATCCAAAATTAGCCTGGCCTTCTTCTCCATAATAGCATCAAGGATTTTCTCATCAAAGCCATCTTTTGCATACAGCTCCAATAAAGACCAAGATTTTCTTAGCGCCTCGAACTTTTCCTCCAGTAGTCTCTCCTTTGAATCTTCGGAACCTACGATTAGCTCCGCAATCGCCATAGCGTAAGTCAACATCCTTGGATTTTTTCTTTCCACCTATATCCACCTTCCTTTTTATATGTATTCAGGCGGAAAGGGGCTTACATATCCTCCATTTTCACTGCTACAAAGCAGATGATAGCCGACAAAATCGAGAATATGATTACGCACGGGATGAGCATCAGCAACCTTGATGCGCCGCTGCACAATGCAGAAATCAGGATACCAAAGAACCAGATAACGCATCCAACTTCGCCGACTACAACTACAACAGCGGCCAGGATAATTGCTGCCAGGATGGGAATATCCCAGAGCCTCATTTCGCCATCAACCACACGCTCACAGAACTTTTCAAAATTCATGGAGATTCTCCTCTCTACTTTTTATACCAATAGCTTCCTTGCTCTTCGGGGCCGTTCTCCATATATTCATCGCTAACCACTGGATAGTTCTCCCCGTCGATTGTGATATACTCTTCGTCAAGATTGTTGACCATATCGGCCACCTCTGTAGATACCTCGATGTCAAATACTTCTTTAGTAGCCATGTTGACCTTGCATCCAGTAGTCACAGCAAACCCGCCGTCCCAAATAGAAGTAAATTCGGCCTCTATAATGGAATTATGTTTGCTACCCTGCGGGTCAATGAGTAATGCAAAATCTTTTGCGAACTCCGTATCCGTCCTATCATCGAGACTTGAATCCACCAATAATATAAGCGACGAAATTTCATCATTGGTTACGTTGTTTTGGCAGACGGCATTCAACATAGCCCTCATGCAGTAAAAAATCGCGGAACTCTGAAATGTTCATAATCCGTCTACTCCTCTCTTAGTGTTCGTTAAACACAACCTGTTCGCCAGAGCCAAGAGTCCAGCATCCACCGTCTGTAATTGCGCACTCGGTGCAGTTCCCGTTGCACTCAACAGCATCCGGGCGGGCTGTTGTAGTTCCGTCCCGGAACCTAACATGAGCCTCCGGCAGATTGTGCGGATTGGGCATTTTTACTCCGGGCCATGCGCTAAAGATGATATGTAGATTCTTCGGGATATCCATGCCGCAGATGAACAGCGAGTTGACAAACTCATACCGCTTGGTGAAGCACAAAATCTCACAGTGTTGATTCCGCTTCGCCACCTCGACCATGCGACAGAGATAGGTAGTGTTCGGGATATCTCCAGAAACATGAAAGCGGAAGAATCGAGACAGCATAATGACTGCTTCGACCTCCCGCCAGTAGACATCCGGCTCTTCAACCAGGATGCGCAGATTTGTTTTGTATGCCACCTCTACACTGGGGCGGCGGCGTTCAATCCTCCGGGCGTAGCATTTCTTAATGCAGTCACACTGCCTGCAGGTCAGGCCCGACGGGAGTGATACGCTTTGGATGCTGCCAAGTTTCTCATTCCCTTTACTGATACTTACATTCAAAGAAATACCTCCTTCCGTATTCGGCCCTCTGCTTCAAACAGAAACTCGTTTCGACACTCTTGACTTGGACAAAGCCTCCTGTTAAGACTTTTTGCAGTCAAAATTACAACTTATCGTTGGATTTCAAGTCCAATTCAAAAGAATGTGCCGATGAAGGCATGGTGCAGGGAGATAGTGGCGGTTCTTTTGATAACGGTTGTCGCTCCCCGCAAAGATGATGAATTGTGTGGCGCCTTCACGTCTGTTGCAATACTGTAATTGTGTCTCGCGTCTCACGAAGCGTGTTGCGGTCTTCAATTTGGATGTAAACTAAAATTGTTTACCCTTTCTTGATGTTATGTGATATAAACTCGAACAGTGAACGGAAACGTCGCTGTTTGATTTCATTCAACATGGTAGACCGGCATCGCTGTCGGCGGCAGGTTCGTTCTGCCAGACGCCAACTCAACAGTGACTCCACTTATTTCTGTTTGAAGCAGAAGACCGAACGAATCAGTCTTCTGCGCTGGGTTAGCCGACGTTCAGCAGCGCCTGGAAGTTGGCGATGACCCGCTCATTCTTCTCACGAGCCACGGTCAGGCCGTCCTTGGTCTCTGCCAGTTCCCGCTGGTAGTCGTCGATTTCCTGGATGGTGTCGGAGATGTTCTTGCTGATGACACCCAGGTTGTCGATGGTATCGGTGATGAGCGAGACTGCTTTGTCGAACTGGGCATTGTAGGAATCCAGCCTGCTCTTCTTCTGCGCCAACACATCGGCGCTGGAGGTGGTGCTTGTCTTGGTTCTGAAAGCCATATGTATTCTCCTTTCGTCCAGATTTACTGCTTCGCAAGGAATTCAGCCATGACATCCTCGAAGGTGTCATTGACGTTGAAGGGAGGCTCGTACTCCACATGGGTGTTAATCATAGCGGAGTCGATGGCGGCGGATGTCTTGTCCGCCTTGGAAATGAGGTCACGCACCGCATTCTTGGCTTTGGCCCGGTCAAATGCCTCTGTAGTAACGACCTCAACATCATAGTAGTAGGTCGTCTGATTGCCCTCGGCGTTGAACTTGTAGTCGGTGCCCTTCTCGGTACGCTTGGATGCTTTGGAGCGGAGCATTCCGTTGATACTGCGGCACGCCTGCTGGCGGGACTTGTTGGTCTCCACGGCAGCATCCAGGTCAAACCCGATAGATGCCTTGGCCGCCCCGATTGCAGTGGTGAGCTTCTCGCGCTCTCCGATAAGAAAGAGCATAAAGTCCAGCACGCTGTCGTTGGCCGGGAACTCCCCGACATCAACAGTCTCCTGCATATCGGTAGCGCCGTCGTTGACCTTGTTGCGGAGATGGTTCTTGGTGGTAGTCAGGCAATGCGACGGGGCGATGAGACTTGCACCGGCCTCGTTAATCATACTGCTGAGGAAATTCTGGTAGCGAAACGATTCCTTCAGGTTCATGGCTGTCCTCCTTGTAGTAGTGTATGGTGAATTACATGGTTGCGGCCCGCAAACGGGTCTCGTACTCTGCGTCGAGGGCGCTCATAAGGCGCTCGGTATCAACGCTGGTCAGGATGCCGCACCATGCCGAGCGAAAGAAGCGTTGCAAACTCGACAGGAGCGGCTGGTCATTCTTCTCCAATGCTGTGCGGTAGTCATCGGCCGCCACACAAACAATGGCATTTGCAAGGTTTTGGTACGGGTTGCCGTCATCGCTTCTCAGCCTCGCAAGGCTGAACGACGGCGCTCGCATATCATCCCGCATCATGACGCCTCTTTTTCTGCTCATGTTATCAGTCCTTTTCTGCGAGCAGGAAATCTGGGTTGATGACCTTAAAGCTGATGTTGTTCTGGACATTGCGCATAACGATACCCTCGCGCTTCTGCTCCTTACGAACTACAGACTTGCCCTTGGAATACTCCACCAGCTCCGCAATGGTCTCCGGCAGAGCCTTGCCCTCCTCCACGATAGGAACCGACTTGATTCCAAACGGAGCGAGGGTTTCTTTGATTTCTGCCGTCGTGCATTTGTGGTCGGGGTAAATCAGGTTGAAGGCAAAAAAGTCGTACCCGCTGATGTGGTACTTGTTCCCCTGAATGCCGTCGCCGCAAATCTCACCCTGTAAAACGATTGTTTTGTAAGGAGGAGCACTGATGCGTCAGTTAGCAACTATCCGAACGATTGCATCTACCCGCCCCATCCAAGGTGCCGACCGTATTGAGGTCGCCCAGGTTGATGGGTGGGAGTGCGTGGTCAAGAAGGGCGAGTTTGAGGTCGGCCAGCATATCGTCTACGTTGAAGTGGACTCTGTTATGCCGGAGCGTCCCGAGTTCGAGTTCCTGCGCGACCGCAAGTTCAGAGTCCGCACCATCAAACTGCGCGGCCAGGTCAGCCAGGGGCTGGTTCTGCCGCTGGATATCCTGCCTGATGGCAACTACAAGCTCGGCGACGACGTGACAGAGCTTCTCGGCGTCACCAAGTATGACCCACAGGCGCAGCAGGAGGCGCTTTTGATGACAAAGCAGCCCAAAACGCCCGCAAATCCTATTGCGAAGTTCCTGATGCGGTTCAAGTGGTATCGCAAGCTGTTCATGAAGCCGAAGCGCAAGGGCGGGTTCCCGGACTGGATTGTCAAGACGGACGAAACCCGTATCCAGAACCTCACCACGCTGTTCGACATCGAGCGCAAGAAGGGCACGCCCTTCTCTGTCACGGAGAAGGTTGATGGCCAGTCTGCCACCTATTTCCTTCGGAAAATCTCTCGCCGTAAGTACGAGTTTGGCGTTTGCAGCCGGAATATTCTGCTGGGCACGCCCGACAACAGCTCTTACTGGATGATTGCTCGCAAGTATAACATCGAAAGTGTGCTCAAGCAGCTTATCGGTGAATACCAAACAATCGTTGTAGATGCCAAGAGAAAACAGCCAACTACCGTGCTGGAAACTACACGGTAGATGACTGTCCTGGGATACCATGCCTTGGTGCATGGGCAAACGGCGTTACGCCTACTGCATTTTGGCGGCGGTCAAGCGACTCGGGCAGAGATTTTGACCGCCAGGATTGAATCAGTTGATGCCGTCAACACCAATGATGGCGCCGCCGGAAGTGGTGACCTTGGGCACCGCGCCGTTCCACTGCTCGTACTTCAGTTTTTCAATCAGCTCAGGAGTCAGGGATGCCGCAATCACCTTATTGGCATTCGCCTCGGCCTCAGCCTCGATGCGAACCACTTCGGCAGCGGCGTTCGCCTCGACGATAGCTTGCTCAGCAGCAATCTCGGCGACCTGCTTATCCTTCTCGGCCTGAATCTTTGCGGTCTGCGCCTCGATGTTGGCCAGTTCCAGCTCCTGCTGGGCGGTAACCTTCTTCTGGATGGCCGCCGCAGTCTCGCTGTCAACGGAAATGTCGGTGAAGTTCACAGTGTCGATGACGATGCCATACTGGTCGAACTTCTCTTTGAGGTATGTATCCAGTTCCGCATTGATGGCGGTACGCTTGTCGCCAAAAATGTCGGTGACCGGGTAGTTGGCCGAAACCTCCTGCGTCCAAGCAATCACCTTGGGCTTGATGAAGGTGTCCTTGATGGTCTCGCCAGACTTGCCCTTGAACGTCACAAAGGTCTGCGCCACACGAGCTTCGTCAAAACGGTAGGAAAACTCAAGGTTCACACGCACAGTCTTGCCGTCGCTGGTAGGAATGCTGAAACTCTCATCTTCCTTGCTGTCGCCCTTTTCGTCAGAGGTCAGATACGACTGCTCAATTCCAATGGAGTAGGTCGTGACTTTCTTGGTCGGAGAGACCAGATGCCAGCCCTGGGTCAATACCTCGCCATCCACGCCGCCGTTCATGTTGTACACAACGCCGACATAACCAGCCGGAACACGCTCCAGACAGATGACAGCCCCAATCAGGCCCAGAATCAGAGCCAGAGCCAACAGAATTGCGCCAATTTTACCCTTCTTCATTTCGATGAATCATCCTCACATTCTTTTGATTTTTCGGGCTCGTCGCCCTCGATTTCTTTTTTTGCGTCATTGAACAATCTCAGCCCAATTCCACCGATGCCCTTAAAGGCGAAGCTGAGGCAGAACCAGACCAATACAAGAACAAGGACGACGAGAAGCCAGAAAACAATGTTCATATAGACTCCTCCTCCAGAACTCTTGGTATGTATACGCGAGTTTCCATTCGCTCTTCGACCTTTCTGGTCTTACCCAGCGTTTCGCGTACCAGGTTATACAGGTTTTTGCCCTTGTCGCTTTCCAAAAATTGTACGAGAGGCTCCAACACTTCTACAGTGTCTTTGCACTCTCGACGGGAGCGGCGGCATTGCGCAAGTTGCGTCGCTACCTTAGCTCGCTCCTTATAGTCGAGGTTGCCCAGTTCGAGCTTATGAAGGTAGTCCTGTGTGAGCTTGTCCATCCGGTTCACTTCGTTGTAATTCCACGCATAATCTTTGGACGCACTCTCCATCATCTCGATAAACTCGCTGATAGTGGCCGAAAACTTAGGTTTACTTCTTTTGTTTGCCAACCAGGACTACCTCCCTTCGCTTAGCTGTCGAGCCTGTCGATGACTTCGTAGTCATCCGTGTCCGACCAGCTATATGCGCTGTTCGGCAGAGACTCTGCCACGTCGATTGCTGCCTCTTCGCTTTCCGCCTCGACATCGGCAAAGCCGTAACGGACGCACTGAACCTTATACTTAGCCATAGCTCACACCCTCCTTATCATTTCTTATTCCAACAAACACCGGGAACTGGAGGCTGTCTGCACCTGTGGATTTGTCATAGGACACTTCCTTGTACTTTACCTCACACAGGACACCGATGAGGTTGTCTCTGTTGTGCCAAAACTCAGTACGCTGTTCATCAGAGAACCCGGAGCCGACCTTAACCTCGTGCCCCTTGAAATCAAGTACCAGAGCACCGAGTGTTCCGGCGAGCCTGCCCGTGCCTTCGTTACAACCGACGATAGGCAAGTCCATTGTGTAGAACTCTTTGACCTTGAGGATTCCGTTGTGACGGGTTCGTCTATACGGAACATCAAGATTCGCAATCAGACCTTCTTTGTCCTCCCGCACCATCTGCTCCAAAAGCTCCCAGATGCGGGACTGGTCTGTTCCACTGTACAATACGGGCAAAATGGAGACGTGGCTGGACGGAGGGAGAATGTTCGTCATCAGGTTTAACACCTTACGGCGCTCACGGTAGGAACTGCTACTCCTGCCCTTCTCAAATTCCTCCGTCGGAACCACGTCGAAAATCGTATAGCAAATCTGTGTTTTATATAGCGCATCCGAGTTGATGATGCCGGTGGCAACCCGGAACGCCTCATTGTCAGAGAGGTTCCCTTTGTCCAGCAACGTAAGCTCACCATCGAACACGTAGCTGTCGTCCTCAAAGTTGAGAACTCTCGTGATGTGGTCGAGCCCCTCGTAAGGGATTCCGCTTCTTGCATAGAGCCTACCCTTGTAGTAGGTTGCCCGAACGCCGTTCAGCTTTTGTGTCAACGAGAACCAAGTCCCGTCTTTTATCGGATGGCTTTCGATAGGATACGCCTGCTGAACCTCCCATTCGGGAATCAGACCGGGAATCACCTTGTTCACCGTCTTAGCCGTGACACCCAGGCGGAGCGTCTTAGAGAGGAGCTTCGTATAAAGCTCCATCTCATGCGGCGGGCACATATTTTGTACAAATACGCACACTTGATAAACCGTGGCATCGTCCAGAGCCTTCCGCTTTGACAAGCTCTCGCAAATATCGAAGATATCCAGCATGGTCAGTGTGACGGCGGGGTCGTAGGCAACCGGCGTGCGCAGCCTCTGCTCTGATATTTTGTAGGTGAGCATCGGATTCAGCGCATAATACAAGAGCTTGCGAAAGTTCTCATCCTCGCTCCCGAGCCGCAGAATCTCCTGCTTTTTAAGCGAGCCAGAGGCATTTTGCAGAGCGTTGATGAGACAAATTGCATCGAACATCTTTGCGTCACTCCTGTTGCCCATAGGAGGGCATTGGGAGCAGCTTGTGCAAGTTACGCCGGTGCATCGCTTCAATCTTGGCGTCCACAAACCAGTTCCCTGCCGTCCCTTTCTCGATGTACGCATCAAGCTGGGCATAGGTGAAACCGAGGTTGTCCTCATCGGTCTTACCGCACAGACCATCGGCGGGGGTCTTGTCCACCAGTTCTCTCGGAATGGGCAGTTCATACCCAACCAGCTTTACATCGGAAACCGTAAGGTTGGCCAGGGGGCTGAAGTCCCCGGCGCTGTCACCGAACTTGGTGGAGTATCCCACATAGTCCTCGGACTTGTTGCAGGTGTTGGCCACCCGACCGCCGTTCGGCAGAGACTGGGCGACCGCATACAGAGTCGCCATGCGGAGTCGGGGCGGAAGATTGACCTTAGCCTGCTCAGAAACACCGTCATGAAGTCCAGTGCCGACAGCCGCCATCAGCTTACTGTACGCTCCGCTGATGTTGACGGTGATGTGCTGGATGCCCAGCTCTTTGACCACCTTGACAGAATCGGAGATGTCTTTCTGGATGCCATTAGGCATCAGCACGCCGAAAACCCGGTCTTTGCCCAGAGCTTCGACGCATAGAGCGGCGACAATCGTGCTGTCTTTGCCGCCAGAGATACCAACGACGGCGCTGCACTCGGGCCCGTTCTTCTCAAAGTAGTCACGAATCCATTGGACAATGTCATCTTTTGCTTTCTTGGTGTCACGAATCATGGTTACTGCACCTCTTTCTCAACAATCTCCCAGCAGTAAATTACGGCGAGTTCGCCAAAACTGCGTGCATTTCTGCCGAGATGAATCTCGCGCTCTTCCTCCCAGGTCATGTCTTCGTCCCAGAAGTCTGCGTCGTGACACGCTTTTATGGCGTCGGCATCGGCCCTCATAGCAGAGATGGCGTCATCGACCTTTCTGCGAACCGCCATAATCTCGTTACCCTCGTTGTCGGGGGTATCCCAATAACGGTGTAAAATGTAGACCGTCATGTTAAAGCCTCCATAACTCGACCGTGTAGTCCTGGCCGAGAACTTTGTCGATGAGATTGTAAACGGTTTCCCAGTTCCCTCCGCCAAGCCCACACCCAATCTTATAGGGCATGGCAATCGTTTCTCCAGCGGGAATCATCTTTCTCAACTGAAGCAAACACTTTTCAAAGGCCGCATAGTCTGTGAACTGCTTCCCGTTGTAGCCATATTGGTCTTGAGAGAACAGGTTGCAGACAGCCTGTGAGTCAATGTCGCTCTTCCCAACAGGGTAGTCTTCCTTGTAAACCATCTGGACTTGGCCAAGAAGCGGAGACTTGGAAACTCCAAGCCTCTCCTTCTCTCTCGCCCCTTCGGAGCATCTGACCTTGTACCATTGATACACTGTTGGGTATTTCTCCCTTATCTGCCTCGCAACGCCGCTGCCCATCTTGCCCTGGCAGTTCACTTGATGGCAGATATACTTGGCTTTTGTGGAAAACAGGTCGCCGTCTACAACTTTGACCGCCATCAGAACTGCCCCCTGTGGAGGTTCTGGCGCACCTCATCCAGCGTATACTGCTTGATGAAGCTGCCGTTCTTGAACACCGTCAAAAGCTCATTGTCTTTCTGAGCCTCCGCCCAGGTCAGGCCGTCCTCATAGGTGCAGCCGTCACCATCCTTGATGACACGGCAGCAGCCCCGCTGAGACTTCTTAAAGTGAGCTGTGTCGGTCTTGGGGTTCTTGAAAATCATGATTGGGTTGCCGTCGGCGTCCTCGGCATAGGTCGCCTTGACGGCGATACCGAAGGTATCGCGGGTATAAGGCGCGTACTGCTTTTCGTCCCCATTCAAAGTCTCCAGGCACTGCATGGAGAAGGAGCCGACGCCCAGGGAAACGTTGTTGATGGCAAACCCGTTGGCCTCCAGAATCTGATAGATTTGCTTGCAGCGCTGGGGAGTGATACTGTCGCCGTACAGGGCCTTGACGTGCGGGTTCAACACCTTGAACCCTTTGCTGTTCACGGTGCCCCCGAAAATATCCCACAGCTTAAATGCTGTTTTGGTCACAACCTCAACGGGGTCTCCGCTGTCCCCACGGATAAGCAGGCATCCATCGTGCGCCAGAATCTCGTCCTTGAGCTGCGGGAGGAGATTGTCCACCAGATTCCAGTAGTCATAGCTGTCGCTGACCATAGAGAAGTTCTTGTGGGGGTAAATCTCCGTCAGCAGACGCCGGATATGGGTGATTTCGTCGCCGTCCATGGCAAAGTTGGAGCACATCACGCTGTGCTCGGTGGACAGGGCGCCGTAGGCAACTGGCTCCTGGGCGCAGTCGCAGTTGTAGTTGTTCTCCAGCCAAAGGATGGCCGGAACTGTGGCGGTGTTCAGGAAGCTGAGGCAGAACGCCGCAGAACTCTTGGTGGCACTCTCAACACTCTCCTGACCACGCATGGAGAAGTCGCCCAGAAGCCGGGCCCGCACCACGTCATCGTCGCAGGTGCGCTCGGCAAACTCGTTGACGATTTGGCGATAGCGATAGCCAACCTCGGCGGACACCTGGGTGTGCCACATGGTGCAGGACAGCATAGTTTCGATGGAGTTCACCAGCCACACAAAGGCGGGATGCGTGTTGGAAATCTCAATCTGCGGCACCTTGATGTCGGTGCGCGTCCCTTCTGGCACAGCCCGAATTTCCAAGGGCAGATAGCCCAGGTCATGAAGGGCTTTCAGGCGCTGCTCCCCGACGCCATCAGTGTTGATAGTGGCGTTGAGAACCCGCTTGTACTCAGCCAGCACATCCTCCCAGTCTTCCCAGAAGAAAAAATGGTTGAAGGCATCGACGAGGTACTCCTTGATGAACGCCTGAAGGCCAAACATCGTAACCTTGTCGGTGTCTCCCAGCCGGGTCATGCGGGGAGTATAGTAGGAAACCATCTTGGTCAGGGTCTGCGGATACTGCTCCGCATGGGCGGTCTTGTAGAAGTCCAAGCAGAGCAGGGGATTGTAGCTTATGCTCATTTCTCATCGTCCTCACTTTCAACTTTCTTTTTCGCATAGTAGATTGCAAAAGCCAGGGGCGCCACAACGAACCAAAATATCGTAATCCATACGGGCAAATAGTACATATCTTCCAGGTCGCTGTAGTTATCCTCTTTGTACATCAGGTAGTAGTAAAAACCACCAAGCGAAGAGCCAATAAGGATGTAGACGGCGGCAAGCAGAACAATCAAAAACATCATATTGTCACCTCAATAGCGAATTTTTTGGACATATCCGCACTTTTTGCAGCAATACATGATAAGGTGTTTTGACGGCATGGTATTGCAGTCCTCATAGAACTCTACCTTCCTAAGAAACTCCCATTCATGCTTGCAGAAAAGTGAGCGGATGTAATTGATGAGCCATCTCATTCATCGTCACCCGCCTTGAAATTGTAGATTGGCTTGATGATGGCGTCGATGGTGGCGGTGGGGTTGATGTTGTCCACGATATCCTCCATGCCCTTGTAGGCCATGGGGCACTCGTCGAGCGTACTGCGCCCAACCGAGGTGGTGTAGATGCCCTCCATTTGCTTCTGGAACTCCGCCACAGTGAAAGTCTGCTTGGCGGCGCTCCTGCTCATAAGACGGCCAGCGCCATGAGGGGCGGAGTAGTTCCAGTCCTCATTGCCCTTTCCGGTGCAAAGCAGACTGCCGTCACGCATATTGATAGGAATGAGCAGACGCTCTCCCTTCTGCGCCGAGACAGAACCCTTCCGCAAAATCATGTTGTCCGTGTCGATGTAGTTGTGGATAGTGGTGAACTGCTCCTCCACATGAAGCCCCATCTTGTCGATGATAGTGTCCATCATCGCCTGCCGGTTCAGCTCCGCGAAACGCTGAGCAATCTTCATATCGTGCAGATACCGGTCAAACAGCACACCTTCGACATACGCCAAGGGCTTCGGGACGGGAGACTTTTTGGACTTCAGCTTCTTCAGGGTACTCTGGATTTCTTTCGAGCGGCCAGAGGCTTTCAGCATATCAATCACGCTGTCAATTTCCTCCTTGGAATAGGAGGTCAGAGAGCTGTATGCTTCCTCCTGATAGAAGTTCGCAATCTCCAGCCCCAGGTGGCGGCTGCCGGAGTGGACAACGATGTAGATGTTGCCAGCATCGTCCTTATCGGCCTCGATGAAGTGGTTCCCGCCGCCCAGCGTACCGATGCTTTTGTAAGCGCGGTCAATATCGACCTTCTTGGCGCAGCAAAGCTGGGACAGGTCGATATCCTTCGCAAACCTGTGAGGTTCGGTACGAATGGAGAAACCAGAGGGGATGCAGGAGCGGATGACCTTATCCAGCTTTTCCAGCTCAATGCTGGACTCCTTGATGCGGGAAGTTTCCATCCCGCATCCAATGTCCACGCCAACCAGATTGGGGCAAATCTTGTCACCGATAGTCATAGTGGTGCCGATGGTGCAACCCGCCCCTGCATGGATGTCAGGCATCATACGCACGTTAGCCCCTTCGACATAGGGCTGGTTCAGCAGGTTGATGACCTGCGAAATGGAAGCCTCGTCAACCACGTCGGTGAACACCTTTGCAGTTGCGTACTTCCCACGAAGCTCAAGCATCCTGTCACCCCCTAAATCACAGTCACGTTGTCATGCTCCCCACGGTAAATGCTGTTCGTCGTAAACACCCGAGTAATCTGGCCATCTGTCAGCACAGAGCCCTTGAAGATGGTGTTTTCGCAATGGGACACATACAGGAAAATTTCCTTTGCGCCCGCTTCTTTCAGAGCGGCGGCGGTGTGAGTAAACGTACCCCCGCGAGAGCAGATGTCGTCCACAATCAGGACGTTCCTTCCCGCGACCTTGTCTCGGTTGGCGAGCTCCAACCCCTCGATTTCCCCGGTTCGCCAGTCACGGTGCTTAATGCCGAACACATACTCCCGCCCCATCAGGTCGGAGTACCGTTTAGCGGCGCCCTCGTCGGGATAACACATCAGGACATCGTCGTTGCCAGTATCAGCCTGGACACACTTGATGGCCAGACGAATGTTGTCACCCGGTTCCATCACGCAGATACGATTGATGAGCGCCGTCGCAACATTGGAGTGCGGGTCAAGCACAACAACCTTGCTGAAGTTGAGGGAGTTAATAAACTCAGCGAACCACTTCAGCGTGAATACCTCGTCCCCGCTTTTAACCCTGTCCATGCGGGCGTTAGGGATGTACGGGAGGATAAGCTCGATGTCGATGTTCTGCCTCTTGTTTGCCCGGATGTGATGCACCAGATACCACAAGAGCATACATTCGTGGTCACCGTCATACCGCCACTCGATGCGGAACCAGCAAGCGTCGCCGGTGTCATAGCGGAACGAGGTCGTTCCGTCGGGGAACTGAGTGAAACTGATAGGTTCTCTGTTGACCAGAATCATTGCTCAGCCCTCCCAGTTTTCGACATTGACTTGGCACATCTGCATGGTTTTCAGCGCCGCCGCATGGCTCTCCGGCGTAACGCCCGCACAACAGGCGGCATCCACCGTGATTTTGACCTCCGGCATAAACGCCTTGAGGAGCAGAGCGTTGGACACAACGCAGATATCTGTGCAGAGGCCGACCAATACGACCTCCTCGATGGGCTCCTCCGCCTCAGCCAGCTTGGACGCCATACTGACAGCGCCAAATGTTGGTTTCATGTAGATTTCGTAGGGGTTGCCGCTCTCCTTGATGGCCTCAGTGACTTCGCCGTTAAGTTCCCAGCCTTCAGTCAACTTGACACAATGAGGCACGGGGAGCATACGCCCCTCCTGGGTTTCCATGTAGTTTTCCTGGTGGGTATCCATCGTGGCAATGACCTTGCCGGTGAACCCTTTGATTTTTTCGACGACATTGGGCAGAATTGCCACGGCTTCTTTCGTACCCAAAGCGCCGTCGATGAAGTCCTTTTGCATATCAACAACAACCAAAAACTTCATAGGTGCTTCCTCCATCTTTATTGATTTAGGTGCGCGATATAAAAGAAGGCGGGGTGTCTTTCTGAACACCCCGCCTCAGCCAGCCACTTTCCGTACACGAACTTTCGTGTGGAAAGTTCGTGTATGCACAAAGCGACGCTCTCTTTACGGACATTTTTGGAACTAACTAAAATAACGCCGTTATTTTAGTTAGTTTCCGAAAATGGCTCGTAAAGGAGCGAAGAACGCAATTTCATTCTTCTGCCGTTGGCGAGAAGATACCACACTATATGCGCTGAAGAGCCACTATGTAAGTGTAGTCAATCATCAAAGTGGCCGGTTATCAAAAGCGGAAATCCGCTAATGACCTATGGTTAGACAGCGAACAGCGCGACCATATTGTCGTCCAGTTCTTTTTTATGCCGCTCAGTAGCCTGCCGAATAGTGATAAGCTCGCTTCCGCACATGGACATGAGGTCGGACACGGAGAAATCTTCCTCCTCGACAGGAGGCTCCTCGGGTTCCTCGGGGTCGCCGGGAGAGAAGAAGTCGTAGTCGGGGTCGAAGCCCTCTTCGTCCTCGTCCTCTTCGCCCTCCTCGGCATCCCACAGGTCATCTTCGTCCATCCAATCGAGAACTCTGGACTTGTAGTCCTCGAAGTCGCCGTCGTCCAGGCCGACATAATCGAACGAACCGTCGTATCGGTAGTAATCATAGCCAGTCGGGATATCGGAGAGGTAATCACGCAGCGACCGCCAACCGCAATCACGGTTGGAGATGTCGGAATCGACGTACTCGTCAAGGGTATCGTCGTCGATGATATCCTCGCAAATGTCGCAGTTATAATCCTGGCACAGCTCAATCAGCTCGCTCCAGTCGGTGACATAGTCCAAAAAGTAGTTTCTTGTCAAGCTGAACACTTCCTTTCGCATGATATGTTTTAGAATGGTGCGGTTTCTTTTTGCTTAGCGCATACACCCCTGGCGGAATCGAACCGCCTTCACCGCAAGCATCTCCTATCAATGCTTAGCGGCGTATGCAAGCAAACGGCAAGAAAGGAGTTTCTGCGGCGGTCACGCCCACCGCCGCTTGGAGCTGGGACTCGGAATCGAACCGAGGCTAAAGCTGTACGAGAGCTTCGCTCTACCATTAAGCCATCCCAGCAGATGGAGCTGGTAGCAGGAGTCGAACCCGCGACAACTGGAGTACAGAACCAGCGCTCTACCAACTGAGCTATACCAGCATAGTAAACCGGCCCGATGGGCCGGGCGGCGCGGCGGTTCAGGCGTTGTCGGCCTTGACCACGTTCAGCAGGAAGCACTTCTCGGTGATGCCGAAGCTGGCGAAGGTCTTGTCCAGGTCGCCGGGCTGCAGGCTGGAGCCGTCCAGGTGCATCACGCCACGGGTGTAGTCCACGCCGTTGGTCTCCAGGGCGGAGCGCAGGGTGGTGTTCTCGTCGATGATAACGTTCTCGCGCTTGAGGTTGTTGCCGATAGTGACCTTAATCATGATTGAAGTCTCCTTTATTATGTAGATTTTTGTTGTTGGGAAAATCACCGCACAGGGTTACCCCTTTGCGATAGCGGATGAAGGGTTTGGGGCGGGCCGAAGCCCGCCCCGGCGGCGGATGGGGATTAGCCAGCGACGGTGATGTTCGCCATCACGGTGGCCTTCTCGGCGGCGATGGCGTCCAGCACCTCGGGCAGCTTGGCCTCCAGGGCGTTCAGGTTGATGATGGCGCTGCCCAGGGTGTCAGCGGCCCACTCCTTGACCTCGTCGGTCGGCACGCCGCTCTTCACCATAGTGATGCAGGCCAGGCCGGAGCCGTCGGAAGCCTCGCGGCCGAAGGAAGCGCCCACGGAATTGATGCTGCCAGCGCCGGTGGTGGTGCCCAGCCGGAAGATGGGCTCCTTACCGTTCTCGCCGCCCTTCAGGGTCAGCTCGCCGGGACGGTACTTAGCGATGTTCTTGATGTCTTCCAGCTTGAGGGAAGAGGTGATGACGACTGCCTCGCCTGCGACTACGACTTTTGCCATGTTGTTTTTCTCCTTTTTTGTCATTTATGTACTCCGTTAGCGTTACCCACCCACACCACGAGGAGGTCGGAGCCATGTGGGCATCCCGCATACTTGCTATTCCTTACGTTGGAGCACCGTGTACTTTAGCGTTCCCAGAACAGCGTTCAACGGGCAACACTCTCGCCGAGGGTCTGCCGCCCCACAAGCATGGCAGACCAAATGACGCGCCGCTCACATCGACGAGAGGCTGGCGGCTATAAAAACGGAGCCGGTGCAGGCACCAGCTCCTGGAAACTCGCCGCTCGTTTTGTATTGCACAGCCACTTTCAGCAACTATGCTGGCAGGGGTGAAAGGATTTGAACCCTCATCTGACGGTTTTGGAGACCGCTGTGCTAACCGTTACACCACACCCCTAAACCATAGGAATTACTTTATTGTACAGGGCAACAAACTGCTCATTGACCTGCCGGTCAATATGGTAATGCCCGAAGTACCATCGTTTGAATTTGAGGTCAGTACGAACCTGCTCCAGAAAACTGACAGCCGGGTCGTTTTTGTACCACGGAGATAGCAGCGTCTGCACGCTACGGGGAGCACAGTGGGTAACCACATAGTCAACAGTCCATCCGAACTTGTCGAGAGCTTTTACAGCTCGCTCCATTTCTTCATTGGATGGTATCTCCTGCTCCCACCATGAAATGTGTTCAATACGGCTTTCCTTGTCGATGGAGCGTGCGCCGCCCATAATGAATATTTTATTGCCGTCGATAGTGAGAACCTGCCCCCTGTCCAGGTGGAAGATGTTGGGGGCAATCTCTCGAACCTTGCCGCCGAACTTGTTTACCAACGGGAACTGATACAGGATGTCGAAATTTTCATGGTTTCCATCAACCCACAAAGTCGTGAAGCTCTTCTTGGCGAGCCAATCTTGCCAGTAAATTTCTCTGGCCGAACCATCCCAAACCAGCCCAAAGTCACCACAAACGATGAGGAAGTCGTCTTTGGTAAGATTTTTTTGTTGCGGGAACCGTTTTGTGCTCAGTTTTCCAATGTCAATATTGGCATGAGTGTCTCCAGTTACATAAATCATGTTTCGGCCTCGCTTTCTCTCATTCGCAATCTGCATATAGCCTGCCTCCTGGCTGCAGGCTGAAGAGGGCTCGGGATGCCTGCTGCTGAGTCAGATGATGTCCCTGGTTTAGTACGGTTTGCCTTGGGGGACAATGGTTTTTGCGGAATATGGGTTTCTTAACCAAGGGTTCTGAGTCGCAGTTGCTGCTCGCATCCAGGTGCCACTGGGCGCTGCACGCGGTGTCTTCAGCCTCGGGCAGTGTCCGTCTTTCGGGCAAATTGTCACTTCTGCCTTTGGCGAGAAGCATACTCCTTACGGGGTATTATTCATTGCAAATGATTATCTTGTGTTCCCTGTAATCTACATGGAGGAAGGCAGCAGTGGAAGACTGGTTGTTGCTGCGAATCCGGAATAATCGCGTATTTCGGAAGCTAAGTCCGTGTAATAAAGGAAGAAATGTCATTGTAGGACAATGATATTTCATTGGGTGAGAGGCAGGCATCTCTTGTGGAGATGCTGACCCTGCGAAGGCGGAGCACGGCCGGTCTGGCGCACCGTGGTGGGGGCGGCTCCGTCCTTCTACCCTCGTGGTACTTCTGCCTTTGGCGAGAAGCACTGCTTGAAGCAGTTATTGCATTACAGGGGCGGTTTTACCTCCAGCCGCCAAAGGTCTCAGGTCATCTCAGGTCTGCTTTCATGGTTTGGATAACATCGACGTTCAGTTTCTCATTGGTGTGATGTACAATGGCGTCGATTGCTTCAGGTTCAACCATGCAGTAGTAGCTATACAAGCCCTGCATCGCCATAATGTCTTCCCTCGGCCACTCAACACCGTTCCGCTTGTCGTTGATGTAGTTGTACATCATAGACTGGAATTGGCGCTTCTTTTTGTGGCCAACGGTAATCTGGTTATCCTTGTTCAGCATGACTCCCAAGTTCCAGTTGCGTCCAGCGGAGGAGCCATACCGCGTCTTGCTTGCGTTGATGGTGAATGGTGCCTTGAAATCTGCGAGTGTAGAAACTACCAGATGCTCGACCTGATGCACATCAAAATCGAATTTGGACGAGATGATAAAGTCGTCCGCATATCTGGTATAGACGAACCGCTGCTTGTCAAACTCACGCAACGCCTTGGTGAGCTTAAAGTCCACAGGAATCATCATGATGTTGGTGATGAGGGGGCTAATGGGCGTACCCTGGGGCAGCCCGCCATCGAGAAACGCCAGCTCCAAGGCTTTGCGCAGTTGCGCTTCTCCCTCGGGAACCTTAACGACCTCGCTGAACGGGAATATCATGGAGAACATGGACACCACGAAGTCCAGCGTCGTGCTGCCGAAGAAATCGTGCAAATCCAGCTTACCGAACCATTTGCTCTCGTTCGCCTGATGGCGTTTGACCGCATCGACAGTGCAGCGATGTTTGATATACGCAAAGGCCGACGTATGATAGAGTGCATGGAAGTCCTCTTCATACATGGTCTTCTGCCTGCGGAGAGCGTCCATCAGCTCAGGAACCGGGGCGTTGATGAGCCGCAGACCGCCGGACTTTTTGGGGATATGGAAAGACTCGTATAGGCTGTGCCGGTCTTTTCCACGCAGTTCTTCGGTGGACTCGTTATATCGGGTGAGCTTGCGGATGAGCGACCCAACATCAATCTTGCTGGTGAAATGTTCGCTCGCCTGCTCGAACTCATAGGTCTTGGTGTTGGACTCATTGCTATTGATGACCGTCGGAACATGGTAGTCCTGAAACAGCAGCTCTTCCAGCGTCATCTGATGGAACATAGGGGATTGCCTGACTGTGATATAAACCACTTCAACTCCTCCTTTCTTACCAGAAAGACTGTAACCTACATGAAGAATACCCAGATGCAGCTCAGGCGCCTGAAGGAATTCCAGACATCCTGATGAGGTGATGGCACGGTTCGTTTATGTAGAAGGCGTTGTCTCCCAATACGCATCATCCGGCAGCCGGGGATTTGGAACCTGTAAGATGACGACCAGGTCGGCGATGGCCATGGCTGGAGTGCCTCCTCCAGTGCCTGGCAGGCAGGGTGCGTCCTCCTATCAAGTTGTTACTTCTGCCTTTGGCGAGAAGCTCCTCCGAAGAGGAAAATCCGTTACAGTTGGCGCTGTTAAGGCCGCGCCATGCCTAAAAGAGCCATGAGTTCGTCGTCCGTGAAAACTTTTCTGTCTAATTCACTCGGCTTAACATGAAACACGCCATTATCATCGAGTTCCACCACAGTATCTGGTCTCAAGGTGCATACAGGGCGAAGACCAGAACCTGCATATGGATATTGTTTCTGAAATGTCGCAGAACGTGAAACTATGGTAGCTTTTCCATCGTCCTGCGGAGATGGGCTTGACAACCAAAACTCGATGAACGATTCGGGAGAGAATCCTAATCGAATCCCACGCCCATCGAAGAAGTCGCTCGTCCCGTGGGCCCGAACTCCCTTTTTAGAGAACAGCTTGAACCTTTCGGGCCCCAGAATGTCATCGAACGATGGAAGACGAATCAACGCTTGAATAGCAGCATCGCCTACTGTAATTTCTTGCAGTACGATAGCGCTTGTTTCATAGTCCTCAAAGTGGTAAAGAAATCCAAAATGGGAGGCGTACCCGAAACGACGGTCTCTAAGAGCATATCCATTGTCATCGGGAGATTCGTCATTTGGATGCGTGGCAAACCACCACTGTGAGTTTCCGCTATTGAGGAACGATAGGATGTTTGAATGAGGGTAGCTCGAATTCCCCCAGTTTCTTATACTGTAGGACTCCGAATTCCTCTCTCTTGCGTCAAACGCAATGTAATCTACCACATCTTGCGTGATAAAATCACCGTTTGGCGTACCCTTGAGCCACAGTATGGGGTGTGGGTCGTCGTTGGATACGCCATACGCCCCGAACAGCAACTTGTCCCCAATCTTCATGCGGCCAATCGTCGTTTCCGTAGCACACACCCCCTTCCTTTACCAGCTTGGCGTATCAAAACGCCAGCAGGTCGAAGTTGAAAACGTCCAGAATGATGAGCTTCTTCAGCCCGTTGCCCTTGATGTAGTTCACGAAGTTTGCCACGCCCAAAGCGCAGATGGCCCGCACCGTAGGGGCGACGCCCAGGGTTACACCGCAGGCAGACACCGGGGTCTCGGACTTGGCCTCATCGTGAGAGAAGTTCATGGAGTTGAGGAAGTCCTCTTTCATCTTGCGGTCAGACCAGTCGGCGGCGTAGTGCTGGGCGGCCTCCAGCAGAGTGCGGAAGTCCAGCATCGCCTTGATGTACGGATTGTTAAAGTGCTTCTCGACAATCTGCCGCCGGAGTTCGATGTTGTCTACGCACAGGAACACATACCCGCTGAGCCGCTGGCCATTCCATCCGTCAGGGCACAGCTTGATGCCGTCCTTGACCTCCGGGTTCAACTCAAACAGGATGTCGTAGAGCGCTTCGACCTTGGGACGGCCGATGTCCTGCTGGCGGAAAATCTGGTTCGCCAGATTGTGGGGGCTGACCACATCCATATCCCACAGAGTGATATTCGTCAGCCCAAGCCGAATCAGGTTCTCGGCGATGGTTGCCCCGACCGACCCGCATCCAACAATATGGATGCGGGAGTCAACTTTTTCGGGCTGAAAGTATTCATAGCTTTTCGACAAGTCCATGTCTATCCTCCTTACTTGGCGCTCCAGTTATAGGGGTTGTCGTCATCGTCGTCACCGCCGAATCCGCTGATGGCCTGCTGAGCGGCGTTTCTGCCATACCACCCGGCACCGATTCTCGTTCGGGGCTTATCACCCTTACTGGCAGGAGCCGGGGCGGGAGCAGCCGCAGGGGTAGAAACGGGGGCTAAAGGATTGAACGGGGTTGTCGCCGCCGTTGTGCTGCGGTTCTGGTAACTCTGGTAGCTGTAGACGCGGTTCTCCACCATAGACTTGGCATCCTTGAGGAACTCATCCAAGGATTCGTCCTCGTCCAACAGCTTCACGGTCACGTCGCCGTTCTCGTACAGGGTGTTCACATCCATATCGTAGACCTTGATGTTGCTGGCAAACGACTTGTTCCAAATCATGAAGATGTAGAAGTCATGTTCACCCATCATCTCCAGGATTTCTTCTTGGTGGTTCAGGTCAACGCTGGAGGGGTTGGGCGCCATATTCACATGGCTGTGCCCCTGCATGAAGAGATGGTCGAACCGACCGTCATCGGCATTCTTCATCAGCCATTCGGCGTACTTCTCTGTGTCCATCTCCACCGTGGCGGCGGAAACGGTCTGCGGGTAGACCACGATGTCAGTGATGACGTACTCCTTGACCTTAGTATCTATAGGGGTCTCACCCTCAACCTCGCCCATCCTGTGGGCGACGCCGTGCCATGCGACCTCCTTATCGAACTCCTTGATAAGAAGAACCATTTTTGCCCAGGCAGTGGCGGTAAAGTAAACGACCGCCTTCTTGTCGCCGCCGCTGAAGACCTTGGTGTAGTTCAGCTTACCATCCGAGAGCTTGGCGAGCGACAGCGCCTTTTCAAATTCGGCGCGGCACTCGTCCATATACTCCGGGGTCATCTTAATCAGCCTGCTCATCCTGCGTCTCCTCCTTTGCTTCTTCAACCGGTGCTGCCTCCGTTTCTGCGGGCTTGTCCTGCTCCTCCAGCCACTGGATAGCCTCCTTGGCGTTCACGACCTTGCCATCCGGTAACTCGATACACCGAGGAGCGCCGTTGTTGGCCCAGAACTTCTGCATAAACTTCTCCATGACCGGGCCGTCGTTCCAGTTCAGACTTTTGCAGGAGGCAATACATTGTTCCAGCGCTCCAATGTAATCACGTCGCTGAAGCAGCGTGTTAATGGCAGTATTGTAGTCCCCGAGGCAGCGGAAATCGTTGATGTGAGTGTTCGGCATATAGCCCGTAAGCTCATAGCCGAAATCATGGCCATCCATAGCCCGAACACTGCCGTTCAGACTAAAGCGATACGCCGCACAGAAGCGAATCCGCAACCTGGGATTCTCCTCCAAAAAGATTTCGGACAGGAGCCGCTGCGCTTTCTCAATATTCTGCTCGTGGGCAGCGAACCCGTAGCTGTAAGCGAAGCTCCTCTTGTTCCGAATCGCCCGCTCCGCCATGTCGGGGTCAAAGTATTCCAAATACCCCTTCGTACAGAAATACATATCGGAATCGGAAACATCCTCCAGAACCAAGTTGGGGTTCCGAATAAAATATTCCATAATCTCGGAATCGCCATCGTCGTTGCTGGCAATTTTTGTTTCCAGTCCCATCAGGCGAATGCACTTCTCATTCCGCTGTCTGAGAAACTCGCCAATCTGCTGGTTATAATTTTCGATGTTGGCGTCGATGTGTGAAATTTCATTACGAACTTTATTGCATTCCAGCCTCTCATACCGAGTCTCGAACCCGGCCAGCAACTGGCGGATTCGGGCGGACTTGAAGTCGTACTGCTCTACCATCTTGGCCAGACACTCATTATACTTGTCGGGGCTGGTCTCCCGCAAGGAGTAAACGAGCGCCATTTCATCCTCAGTCATACCCTTTGCCGGGTCAAAGTACCACGGGAGCATGGCCAGGATGGACACCTGGAGATAGTGCATCTTCTTGTTGTCCAGACCGTCCACGAACACGATGACCGACTTCAGGTCGGGGTTGATGTAGCAATCGACGGTGAAGGACTTACGGTAGAACGCCTGCAACTTATCGAGCCGGTGATATCCCTCATAAATCGAGGTAAAGTCGGATTCGATAACCTTGAAGCAGGCCATATTGCTCGCCTGGTCGGCTTTGAGGCTGTGAATGATAATCTGGCCGGGCGCATCAAGGTAGTAGCTGCCGCAGATAGATGTGACGACCGTCCTGACCGAGTTGGAACCGACTTGGCTGGAGGTAAGGTTGGACGCCCCAAAAATCAGGTTGATGCTCTCGCCCTCCTGCATACGAGGTGCCAAAAGGGCTCTGAGCGTTGCGAGGAACGTGCGGTCGTATCCGAAGCCGCCGCCGGTGATGTTTGTGAAGTATGCGTTAGCGGCGTCAGTCGTGAACGGCGTCTGCGTGACACTGGACTTGAACATAGAAACACCTCACTTGTCATTTCCTTTTGTGGGAGAAGCTGGGCTCGAACCAGCATGGAGTGCGCACACCTCCAGGGCTCTTACGTCCCTGCGTCTAACCAATTCC